>OOCV01000007.1_pt1 | contig 257902 bp, 168 predicted proteins | sample 1671061 | NCBI WGS metagenome assembly OOCV01 (sample SAMN06348118, study PRJEB24527) | human gut metagenome | biome: human gut; feature: ankylosing spondylitis patient; material: feces | host: Homo sapiens | place: China | collected 2015-10
GCCATTGCGCGGCCACACTACAACAAGTGCCTACACCATCAAGGCTAACCTAAAATCCTCCACGGAGCCATTGCGCGGCCACACTACAACAAGTGCCTACACCATCAAGGCTAACCTAAAATCCTCCACGGAGCCATTGCGCGGCCACACTACAACAAGTGCCTACACCATCAAGACAAACCTAAGCTCCCCCACGGAGCCATTGCGCGGCCACACTACAACAAGTGCCTACACCATCAAGGCAAACCTAAGCTCCCCCACGGGGGGAGTTGAGGGGGCTTCTCCTCAACCTGTATCTCATCGTCCTTACGGCGCCCGCCGTCATGTTCATGGCACGCTGGATGTCGCTGTCAGTGAGGCCGGCGAGGGGCAGCATAAGGAAAAACGTGTTGTATGGCGTCAGCCGCCTGTGGCTCTTCTCTATGGCGGCTATGTCTTCGGGCATCAGCGTGCGGCCGTATTCAACGGCTGCCTCAAAGTCGGCTTTCTTCCATTCGGCCGTGTTTCCTCCGCCGATAATCTCCTCATATCGCCTTTGTCCCAGTCCTATTATTGCCGCTCTCTGCTCCCTGAGCGTGTCGAGCTTGCGGCTCAGGCTGCCAATCTTTCTCTCGTTCTCGTCTTTCGACAGGCTCAGCTCGTCTATCTCCTTTCTGTATCTGTCGGTTAGCCGCTCAATCTCGCCGAGCCGTTTTTTGCTTCGGTTTATCTTCCTCCGGTGAACCACCAGCAGCAGCGCGAGTGCCGCCACTGCCACAGTTGCCGCCGCAGCCGCCGTCTTCAGCTTCATGTCGGCCTGCCGCGCGGCCTCTGCCTTGTCTATTTCGTTTTGCAGGCTCAGCATCTTTTCCGTGTTTTTGCTTTGCTCAATGCTGTCTTTCATCGCCTTCGACTTTGTCATCAGTTCGGCTGCCTCGCGATATTCTCCCTGTTCTTTCTTAATGTCTGCCATCCACGACATAACTTCTGCCCTCACTATAGGGCTGCCTTTGCTCATTGCCCTGTTCCACAGTTCAAACGCTTCGCTCTCTTTTCCTTGTTCAATATATATGTTGCCAAGAATAAAGTAAGCGTATGACGTAGGCTTTATTGATAAAGACATTTTGGCGTATTTCTCTGCTTCGTCAAATTTTTTCTGATTATAAAAGTCTGCGCTGATGTTTGTAATAACTCCTACGTATTCTTTGCTTTTAATATATTTTATGTATGGAATAATTTTATTGCTGTAATACATAGAGCTGTCAAACTGCATTAAATTTGTGAAGGCATTGCTGATTTTATTTAAGGAGAGTCCTATCATTTTTTTATTTCCAAGTTTTTTGGAAAGGTCAAGAGACTTTTTTGCATAGTCCAACGCAGTATTAAAATTTCTTGTATGGTAGTTTATTGTAGACAAATTCGCATAAATGCTGTTCAGCAGCGCTTCTTCTCCGGCATTCTCTGCTATGTATTCCGCTTTTTTAACACATTCGATTACCTTCTTTATGTCGCCATTCCTTTCATATATGGTCATGCCTTTATAATAAAGTGAACGGGCCAATTTTGATTTATCTTGTGACTTTTCATAATATTTTATGCTGATGTCTATAGCCGAGTCAGAATTTACAGGCAATTGTAGCCTGAATAATGTGTTGGTGTAAAGAAGGTTATAGTATGCTCTGTCGCTCTCGCTCGTTATCATAGCCGTGTCTATCTTCAGCAGTTGCCTTAATGCAGAGTCGTTCTCTTCCTTTGCAAGTAATGTGTCTGCCTGCACCAAAGCCGTATGCACTTTGCTGTGTCTTTGGCATGCCGTGATTGTTATGATAAGAAATATTATGGTCAAAATATGTTTCATGTTGTGGCTTTTCAGATGTTCAAAGTTATTGATTAATTCTGTTATGTGCAAGTTTTTATGTGTTTTTTGCTCGTTGGTGATGCCACAAAACGTCACATTTTTGTGTTTCAATTTGTTGCATTTCTATATGTACGGCATTGATAATCAAATTATTAAGTCTAAATTTAAAATGTGACGCGCTCAAAAAAAATATTTGGATTTATTTGGACTATAGTATATGGTTTTCATAATTTTGTGAATATCAAAATATTGTTTAATTATAAAAAATACATTTTATGAAAAGATTTCTTATGGTAATTATTAGTTTGTCATTTTGTACATTATTCACTGAAATATATGCACAGAATCAAAAGAATAAAGTTTTATTCAAAAATGTTATAATAAGAGATAATGATACTATATTATATGCTCCTTTTAATGGAAATACCGTTGCATCACTATATGACACAAGCACATCATCATTGTTATTATTTTTTGAACATAGTATGACAGATGTCCAAGTCGTTATAACAAAAGACGGTGAAGATGTTGCCAACGATTTTTTTTATATCTCTGAAAAAGAATATCTTGAATGCGACATGCTTGAATGTGAAAGTGGTGAATACACAATCAGCGTTCTGGCTAATGGGCAAATATTAATGACCAAAACATTTTACATCTAATAATATTCACTAACTTTAAAATTTAAATTTATGAAAAATCTATTTTGTTTTTTCCTGCTACTGTCAGGAGTGTTTCTTAGTTTAACATCATGTTCCAATGATGAGAGTGATGATTTTGTAAAAACAAATGAGGAAGTTGTAATAAAATCAACTTTAAACGAAGAGACTGTTTCTTCTGTACTTAATGAGATTAATGATTTGTATGAGTACGAGATTAAGACACGGTCTTTAGATGGGCAGTTAGTTGTAACAGAATTACAAGCAAAAGAAGTATTGACACCATTTATAGAGGAGGGTGAAAATATCAGACAACAAATAATTGAAGACATGAAAGTTAACCCAGATGCTTATCCTGCCGATACTGAATTTTTCCTTTCTGATATGGATGATGAAAACTTAGCTGAATTAGGTTTCTATGTATACGAATTTTACAATAATCCCAACACAGGACCTCAAAATACTCCAAAATGGTTTGACTGTTTAGGTCACGCTTTTACTGGTGTTAGTGACTTTAATGCTTACCTGAAGGGTACAAAAGCATTATTAACAGCTAAAACGGCATTAACAATAGCTAAAGCTTTTGCAAAACGTTCATTAGGGATTGTTGGTACAGCATGGGCAATATATGATTACTATGATTGTATGAATTCTTAAACAGAATGAAAAAAATCTGATCAAAACAAATTGGTGTGTGTATGTAAAAATGTATAAAAGATAACATTTCATACACACATCATTGTCAAACAAAACTTTAAAAGAATATTATTTATGACACCATTGGTTTCATCATCGATAAGTTTAGTAGTCATCAAAGTAATAAAAACCATCTATGTTAACGCTTTAATTTAGACGGACTATAGTCTATTTTTGTTAATTGTTTAACCAGTGATAGACGTATATTGGGCATCGCGATAAATTATTATGCTGCTACATATTTTTTCTAATTATGCTAACGATTGCGGTTTTATGAAATTGTACTGGTTTTATCATAGTCATGGATAAATTATTATTAATTACAGTTTATTATTATGGAAAAAATACTATTCATTATTGGTATGACATTAGGATGGTGTTACTATATATGGGTATTTTGAAGGCTAACAATAATTCAAATTACTTGCAACGTTCGATCTCGATATAAGATACTATGACCCAATGTCGAAGTCGTTCGGCAACTATTTTCGCGGCTACGTATCGCTGGGCTGTATCGTCATTATGTAGCGGATTAGAATAATTATGCACGAAAATGGCGCAAATATTAGGAAACATGGAAATAATTTTGTAGATTTGCCTTTTGAATAAACTAATGACTTCAGAATACTCAAACGTAAAAAGAAATCAGCGCAGCCTTATGGCGCGTAAAGGCCGGAGACTTAACGGCACCATGAAAATTAATGATTGACGCAACCGCAGGCGGAGATGTTCCTGCCCAAAGTTATGTATTAACACCTTAAACAGATATAATTATGAATAAAATCACATTTGCTCAGTTGTTCAGCTGGTTTACGTTTTTAATATTCAACTTATTCTTGATATTCGATCTCACGTACCGGGGCAACACTATGTTTAATACAATCGCCTATGCCTTGTTCGCAGCAATAGGACTTATCGGACTGCTTACGTTTAAAAAGCGGAAACCAGACTGGCGCATATTCGACATTGTGTTCAATGCGCTGTTGCTGTTGTACAGTGCAGTGATGCTTTATTCAATATACATCGAATAAGGCAGACGAAGAGAGCATGCAAATGCAAAAGACTTAACGGCACAATAGAATTTAAAGGTAGACACAACCGCATGCGGAAGTGTTTTTACCTAAAATCGTTATTAACACATTAAACAGAAATGTTATGAATAAAAAGACACTTGCCAGGCTTTACGAATGGTTTTCGTCTATAGTATTGATATTCTTCTTAGTTGTAAGATTTGCGTTCCATGACAACGACACGCTTTATACAATCGTCTATATCTTGGTTGTTGCGGAAGGAGTTATAGGTCTGCTTACGTTTAAAAAGCGGAAGCCCGACTGGCGCATATTAGACATTACGTTCAATGTGATTTTGCTGCTGTTAGGCGGATTGGCGCTTGGGGCTACGTACATCGAATAAGGCAGACAAAGAGATTTACAGAAATGAAATATGGAAACATAATATGAGCAATTTAAGTTTAATCGCAGGTCTTGGCGTCGCCGTGGTGCTGTCTGTGGCGGCGTTTGTGGCAAGACGGCGCAAGAAGGTTAGCCACGACAGCATGGACTTATGCCTGGAACTGGTGTTCTTCTTTGCCGCATACAAGCTGTTAAAGGTTGCGGCCGTAACGCTGGGCATGCCTTCGTCATATTTCTATTTGGCGGCATTTGCGGTTTCTGCCGTAGCCCTTGTATACAGAATGTTGAGAAAATCAGCCGGGCGGCTTTACAACGGACTGTTGCTGCTTGCGTGCATGGGGTCGGCCATAGGCATTATAGATGCCGTGGGCTTGGCCTCCGGCCGCTGGTTTATGGTGTCGGCGAGCGCAGTAGTGGCGCTTGGCTCGCTCGCGTTTATCATGACAAGTATGCACAAGAAGAAAGACTTTGGCAACGACACGGCCGACATGGTGTCGGGAGTTGCGTTTATGGCCTCTGCCGTAAAGTTCTGGCAGCTTACGCTTAATGTGTCATGGCTGTGGGCAGTGCTGCTTGCCGTAGCCGTGCTTGTGGCCTCGCTTGCCGTATATCTTGTCGCGCTGATGCGCGGCGGCAGATAACGCAGCGTGCATTTATCAGGCATAACGCATTAATAATGCGCCGGCATGAATAGCAATGTCGGCATAGACAGGCAGGCATGGCGGCGCGAACGGGCAGCGTAGGCCGTGGCATAAGGTCTGCATCATGTGTTTACGTTCAGATTCAATGATTAAAAAAGAAAGAGGAGATTATATATGATACCATTACATATGTGCTGCGCTGCCGGCAGGACAAAAGACGCACTGGGCAGTTACTCGATATTTTTATTTCCGATAGCTATAGGGCTGATTGTTGGATTTGACTCGTCAGCGTTTTACTTCTTTCTTATTTTGGCAGTGATTACAGTAGCGCTGAATATGGTTAATAAAGTAAGAAATGAAGAAGACAAAGACACAGAAGAGCCAAATGCGTATGTCAAGGTGTTCAGATGCTTTTCGTTTTTGGTAATCCTGCTCTTTGTTATGGCTGAGACAATGTACCGGGACAACGCCACGCTTGGGGCAATGGTCTATGCCTTGTTTGCTGCAAGGGGCCTTATGGGGCTGCTTACACTGACTAAGAGAAAGCCCGACAGGCGCATGTCAGACATTGTGTTCAATGTGCTGTGGCTGCTGTTCGGTGCCATGATGCTTTATTTCACATACGCCGGATAGCACCTACAGGCCACATCAGCACATCTACGCCAAGAGCCATGCATAGAATAATTTAAGCAGCATTGGCTGCAGCGTCAGTATTTCAGGTTCATCTTTCTGAACATAACAAAATCTTCGTCGCCACGCAAAATCTTCTTTATAGCCACAGGCAGGTTATGATCGTTAAGATAATGGCGCTCGCCCGGCTTATAGCTGCTGCTTGCCACAGACAGGCTGTCGGCACGCAGGGGCGTTGATATGCCTGCAAGCGAGAGCATGGTGTGGAACACCGACGCGCTCGTGGCCACACTCTTGCGGCTGTTAGAGCCGACGGCTGCGGCCTCGGCGGCATACATCTGCCTGTAAGACGGCGACATCCATATCAGCAAAGGCACGTGCAGCTCATAGTATGAAGGTATGGGCGAAGCATGAAGAAACAGCCTGCGGCCGTCGTCGAAGATGTTTTCGCCGTGGTCTGAGGTGTAGAGCATGGCCGACACGGCACCGCTGCGGTCGAGCTGACGTATGAGCAACGACAAGAAACGGTCGGTGCTCCTGATGCTGTTGTCATAGGCGTTGAGCAGCTGCCTACGGTTAGACACCTTGGCCTCGCTGGCGTTGTCGGGCCTGAACACGGCCTCAGACCGCCTGTAACGCTCGCGGTAGTTGAAGTGAGAGCCATACGTGTGCAGCACAATCAGCTCCTTTGCACGTTTCTTATTGAGTATGTCGTTCACCATACGCAGCATATCTTCGTCATACATGTCGCTGCGTTCAGCTTCTTCTTTTATAAACTTCCAGTCGTCGGCCTCCTTGCCGAAGATGTCAATAAACGAGTGGTTAGGCCGCTGGTTTGATATGAATGTCGTGTGGAAGCCTGCCTCGCGGAACGCCGTGATGATGCCTTTCTCGCGGTATATGCGGCCGTAGTCTTCAGCTGAGGCTGCCGACAAGAGCATCGGTACGCTCTTGTGCGTGGTGTTCGACTGCGTTATGGCATCGCTGAACACCGTGAGTCCGCCGGTGCGCTGAAGCATGGGCGTGGTGTTGCGGCCATAGCCGTAAAGCCCGAAGCTGTAGGCACGCGCCGTCTCTCCGATAACCAGCACATAGACCTCGCGCCCTGAGGCGGCATGGGTGGGCACGGCATTAAACCTGAAGCCGGCAGATGTCCGTGGATAATCTGCCGTGGCCTTGTAGCGGTCGGCGGCAAGATATATGTTGTAGAACACGTTGAGGGGATACAAATGCAGCCGTGCGCTGTAGTCGCGGCCGGCAAGATAGCTGCCCGCCATGCATGCCGCCCCTGCAACAAGAGCCGCAAGCGAACGGCGCCGCTGGCGCAGCAGAAAACTGCGGCTGAGCACATCGCCGCGGCGCAGCGACACAACGGCCAGCACTATCACGGGCACATAAATAACCACGACGATGACTATTGCCGGCAGAAGATTGTCGAGCAGCTCCATGGCCTCGCCCACATTGGTGGTAACAAGATTGAGGAACATATCGACAGCTATAATAGAATGGCCGAAGAGATAGAGCAGCACTATCTGGAAGGCGGCCAGAAACATCAGCGGAAAAAGCAGCAGAGCCGTCTTGCCGGGCTTACGGCCCAGCGCCATGAGCAGCCATACGGCCGCCACGGGCAGCACGATGTTGGTGACGGAGGCCATGATGCCCATGCGCTCGGTGAAGCACAGAGCCACGTTGGGTATTGCCAGCACGGCAACAGTAAGCCAGAATATGCCGTGCGGCGAGGCGCAGCATCTTATTATGTCTGTTGATTTGATCATTTCCTTTTATTGTATGTTTGTTGATTATGTCGTTGCAGGCGCCCCGACAGAACTTTGTCACGGCGCGGCAGCACACAGCCTCACGGCGGCAGCTGCCGTAGAACGTAAGCGGCGGGCGCTATGATGCGGCTGACAGGGGAGTATGATGTCCGCTGACGGCGCATGACAAGTCACAGCCGCAGAGAAGACGAGGTCAGAAGGCCTCGTTGATATGGAAGAGGAAGCCCGACTGTCCGCTCTTGCCGAAGCCGTAGTCGAGGCGTATGTTCACGTCTTTCTTGAACTCCCAGCGGTAGCCTATGCCGAAGTTGGGCAGCACGCGGTCGGCGCGTATGGCGCTGAACTTGCTGAACACCGTGCCCGCTCCGGCCCATACCACCATGCCGTTGCGCCCCCACAGATGCTGACGCAGCTCAACCTGCGCCTCTATCTTGTGCTTGTCGCGATAGCGTCCCTCATAATATCCGCGCATGGAATAAGAGCTGCCAAGCAGCGCCATCATGCCCCACGAGGGATTGCCGAAGTTGAGCGTACTGGTGATGTCGCCCGCGATGATGCCTCCCTTCCACACCCGTCCGTATGCGCTGGCATGAAGGTCGGTGGTGCTGAAGGCATAGTCGTTGCCAAGGAATGCCGGCCGGAAATACTGCGACAGGTTGATATAGAAGCCCTTGTGAGGGTTGGTTATGACGTCGCGCGAGTCGTAAACGAGCGAGACGCCCGCGCCAACGTTCCATGTGCGCCTGTCCATGCCGTTGAGCAGTTCGGGGCGCTCTACGTTGTTGGCATAGGCAAAGTCGTAGACCAGCACCGGACCTGCATACAGATTGTCGGCAAAGCGCCACAGCAGACTTATGTCGGCATTGACCTGGCAGCGGTTCATCTCCGACTTGTTGGCGTCGTTGTTGCCCATCTCGTAGCCGATGCCCCAGAAGTCGCTTTTGAACGAGTCGAACGACACGTCGTAGACCATTCGGCAGCGGTCGTGCGGAAATATATGGTTGCCCCTCACACCAATCTTATAATAGTTTGCCGTGGTGATGTCGCCGTAAAGGGCCACGTTAGAGCGCGTAAGGAGCGAGTCGGTCATGTCGGTGCGATACAGTCCGGTGGCAACAAGTCCCAGTCCGAGCTTGGTGTCGGTGCTGTAGTGCGGTCCGCCTATTATGCTGAAGTCGAACTTCTTGTAAGGCTTCTCCTTGTTCGAGTCGGCAAAATAGTCGATGACGCGGTTTATCAGTCCCTTTTTCTTCTTTTTCTCCGTAGTGTCGGCAGGACATGTTCCGGCCTGTTCACACGTGTCGGCCACTACGGTTCCGGCCTTGTCTCCGACATTCTGAGCCCCCGCGGCTGCGGTTCCGAGCGCCATGATGGTTGTAAGCAGCAGAGTCTTCATCAGCTGTTGTCTTTATCAGTAAACAAGTTCAACATTGTCTATCCACAGAGTGTTTCCGGGCGATCCGATGTATGCACCGCCGTGGCTCGACGAGAATTGCAGCATCAGATGCGTAGGCGCAGTGCCCTTGGCAGCCCATCCCGTCTCAACCACGGGCACGCTCTTGCCCTTGCTGTTGCGTGCATAGTCGGTCTTGCGCAGCCCCATGGTTCTTGCGTCATAGTTAGGATTGTTCCTTATGTCGCCGTAAAGTATCTGATATGTGGCGTTGTTCACCCATCCGTTGGTGCTTGTCCCGTATTTCACTACGAGCGTGCCCACTCTTTCGGCCGTGATGTTCCCCTTGCTGTCCTCATGCCTCTTCTGCAGATACAGCACGGTTATGGCGTAGTCCTTGCCTGCCACGGTAGAACTCTTGCTGAATCCGGTCTGCTTTATTCTGTTGGCCGTGCCGGCCACCTTCACCCTATAGTCGTAGCGCAGCGCCTTGGGCCTGCCCGTAAAGTGTATACCGTTGTTCATGGCCTTTGGTCCGTCCTTGGTTCCGGTTATCGGCTCCTTCATGTCTCCCAGGAAGATAGAGCCTGCCGCCAGCACCTTGATGTTCATAAGGCCCATCACCTTGACGCTCTCGATGTGAGTGGTCAGCTTGGCGCAATATCCGCTGCCGTGCTTGTCGCGGTAGACCGAGTTGTTGGTCTTTACCACCCCCATGACCTTTGCCATCACGTTAGACGTGCCCCAAGGCGAACCTCCGCCGTTGACGTAAGGCTTGTTGCCGCTTATGGTGCGGCTTGGTCCTATCTCATACAGCGTCTTTGTCTGTCCCCCGATGATTGCAGATTCCTCTATCTTACGTATGGTCCAATTGTCCATATTGCCATAGCGAATGGGGACAACCTTCTCTGTGGCAGACGCCGGCAGGGTCAGCAGGATGACTAATGCCAGCATGAGGTTATTACATTTATGTTTCATAATGGTGGCAAATATATGAAAACTTTATTGTCTAAAAAAGTTTTTGAAGTGTTTTTGACTGTTAGAAGCTCCAAATGTGTGTATTATTTTGCAGTGGAAAACATTATTTAACTTTTAGTATACGATTATTCTACATCCGGCCCTATGACACAATACACGGCCGCACAGAATTAAAAGCGAGCCGCGTATTACGGTGCATATCGTTTAACCAAAATCTGTCGATTTGGGTTAAAAGTTAAAAATGAAAAACATCTCCGAAAAAGCGGAAGCCTCTACGCTCAAGATAAAGCCTAAATAAGACAGAACGATGAAGACGGATTTAGGCAGAAAAACATTCAATAACAAACTCGTCGGGCATGCTGTTCAGGAGCCGCAAGACGGCTGCCTGCTGACGCCGGAAACAGGGATACACAAAAAGAGGCTGAAAATCGTAACATTTTCAGCCTCTTTTCATTAACATAGGGTTGTTTTGTGATGAATATTCAACAATTTTTTAAGGAATTGCCGCCGATTTACTTTCAGACTGTTAGTGGGCCGTTTACGGTGCAAAAGTGGGCCACTTTTGCACCATAAACGGCCCACTTTTCATGCGCAAGTCATAGGGTAATTTTGCCTGTACGGCATGGCTGCCGCAACATGGCGCAGCCACACCCGCCAACGATTAGGCACGCAGCAGCAGCGGCGCACCGTTCAACCGGCTGACAACATGCCTGCCGATGCCGCACAAAAAAGGCCGTCGGCACTGCCTCCGGCAAATGTATGATGCCGGAAGACAATACGGACGGCCGTATAGCGTGTATATCAGTCAGGCCGGAGCGGCATGCCCTGGCCTGACATTGTTATTGCTGATGCCATGCCCATGCCGCCGCGGCGGCCGTGTCATGGTCAGGCTTCTCTCTGCTTCGTACCCATTCGGGCCTCAACAACGTTGATAACGTAGTCGCCAAGCTTCTCGCACTCGCATATTATGTCCATATACATCGTGCCGATGGCGTAGGTGTACTCATGGCTGTTCACGTCGTTGATGTTCTGGCTCTTCAGCTGGTTGCGGTAGTTGTTAATCTCGTTCTCTATGTTGAACGAGCGGTTAACGTCGAGCTTGTCCTTGCGTCCCGAGAGCATGATGTTCATCTGCGTCAGGCTGTCGTCGGTAAGCTCAAACATCTGGTGCAGGTGTTCATACTGGCTTTCGGTGAAGTCTTCCTTGCCCTTAAACTTTCTGCTGATGTTGCGGGCAATGTTGTAGCAGCTGTCGCCGATACTCTCAATCTCCGATATCTCCCTGAGCATGGCCCTTATCCTGGCCTTGGTCTCGTCGCTGAGGTGGGCGTCGCTCACGCTGTCGAGATATTTGGCAATCTCTATCTCCATGTTGTCGCTGATGCCCTCATACTTCTCAATTCTGGTAAAGAGCTTCGTAAAGGCCGTGTCGTTGGTGGTGTTGAGCAGCTCGCGCACAAATCCGAACATGCGCTGTATGCGCTCAGCAAAGAGAATAATCTCCTTCTGTGCCTCGAGCACCGACAGCTCCGGCGTCTCCATGATGCTGTTGCCGCCGATGTAGCGCAGGCGGAACTCCTCTTCCTCGTCGTTGGTGCGGGGCTTGATGAGCCAGCAGACAAGTTTCTCTATCTGCGGTATGAACCATATAAGTATAAAGGTGTTGCAGATGTTGAACGACGTATGGAACGCTGCCAGCACTACAGAAAGCTTTATTGGGTTGAGGTCGTGCGACTGCGGGTCGTAGTTGACAAAGTTGCAGACGAGGTCGACAAACGGATAGAACACGCACAGCACCCACAGCACGCCGAACACGTTGAACACCAGATGGGCCAGCGCAGCCCTGCGCGCCTGTGTGTTGGCTCCGAGGGCGGCCAGGTTGGCCGTGGCGGTAGTACCGATGTTCTCGCCCATCACGAGCGCTATACCCAGATATATGGGCAGCACGCCGCTCGAACAGAGCACCATGGTGATGGCCATCAGGGCGGCCGACGACTGCAGGATGCAGGTCAGCACGGTACCGATAAGAAGGAATACGATTATTGTTATGTAGCTGTTAGTGTCGAACGAACTGAAAAACTCTAACAGAGCCTGATTGTGGCCAAGGTCCATCTCCTTGCCCGTGTCGCTGAGAATTGCCAGCGAGAAGAACATGAAGGCTATGCCGAAGAGGAAGTCGCCTATGTAGCGGTGGCGCCGGGTGTAGATTAGCAGGATGCCGACAATAAAGGCAGGGAACACCACATCGGTGAAGTTGAACGAGAATCCGAGGCTCATGATCCATGCCGTAAGCGTAGTTCCAATGTTGGCTCCCATAATAATTGATATGGCCTGAGCCAATGTCAAGAGTCCGGCGTTGACAAACGATACTGTCATTACCGTCGTGGCCGACGACGACTGCACTGAGCAAGTTACGAACATACCGGTGAGCATTCCGGTAAACCTGTTTTTAGTCATCGTGCCGAGGATGTGGCGCAACTGTGAGCCTGCCATCTTCTGCAGAGCTTCGCTCATGCCTTTCATACCGTAGATAAGAAGGGCTAATGCTCCAATAATCTTAAAAAAAATCCAAATCGACATATTTTAATTTAATTTATCATGTCATGTTGCGATGTGATGCGAAAAACGGAGTATCTTTACGAGCGTAAATCGTTTAACCGCATGGATATGAAACAAACAATTCAAATACGTTGCAAAAATAATAAAAAAATTAAAAATTTTGCAATAGGAAGTACACTTTCTGATGTTTTTCGTGAATTTAATCTCGAAATGGATTACGGCCCCATAAGCGCAAAAGTAAACAACAAGGTGGAGGGGCTCAACTACAGGGTGTACCACAGCAAGGATGTTGAATTTCTTGACATAAGGTCGGCATCAGGCTCGCGAGCCTACACGCGCACACTGTTCTTCGTGCTGTGCAAGGCCGCGCATGACGTGTGGCCGGGAGCCGAGGTGGTGATAGACATACCCGTGTCTAACGGCTACTACTGCAACATCAACATAGGACGACCGCTCACCGAGGCCGACGCCGACGCGCTGCGCTCGCGAATGCAGCAGATTATCGACGACGCGCTGCCCATACGCCGCCACGAATGCACCACGGAAGAGGCCATCGGCATGTTCTCCGAGATGGGCATGGACTCTAAGGTTAAGCTGCTAAAGAGCGTAGGCTCGCTCTACACCACATACTACGAAATAGACGGATACAAGGACTATTATTACGGCACGCTGCTCACCAACACGCGCCAGCTGTATCTCTTCGGCCTCGAGAAGTATTACGACGGCATGCTGCTGCGCATACCTCTGCGTGACGACCCGTCGCGCCTGGGCGACCTGATAAGGCAGGACAAGATGTTCGAGATATTCAAGGAGCACCACCGCTGGCAGAAGATTCTGGAAATGAGCACCGTGGGCGACTTTAACGACGCCGTAAAGAACGGCCACTCTACCGACCTTATCAACGTGTCGGAAGCCCTTCAGGAGAAGAAGATATCGCAGATTGCCGACATGATAGCGGCGCGCAAGGGCGTAAGAGTGGTGCTGATATCGGGCCCGTCGTCGAGCGGCAAGACAACGTTCTGCAAGCGTCTGTCCATACAGTTGCTCACGTGCGGCATCAAGCCTGTGCAGATTTCTTTGGACGATTATTTCATCAACCGTGAGCTTACGCCTAAGGACGACAAGGGCGACTACGACTACGAGAGCCTCTACGCGCTCAACATACCGCTGCTCAACGAGCAGCTCAACGCGCTCTTTGCGGGCGAGGAGGTTGAGCTGCCGCGCTATAACTTCCAGTCAGGACGCAGCGAGAAGAGCGGACGCAGGCTGAAACTGCTGCCCGACAACGTGCTCGTAGTGGAAGGCATCCACGCACTCAACCCCGAGCTCACGGCCAAAATACCAGAGGAACAGAAGTTCCGCGTGTATGCATCGGCACTGACAACCATACTGCTCGACACGCACAACTATATACCGACGACCGACAACCGACTGCTGCGCCGCATCATACGCGACTACAAATACCGCGGTGTGAGCGCCGCCGAGACCATACGCCGCTGGCCGAGCGTGCGTGCCGGCGAGAACAAGTGGATATTCCCCTATCAGGAGAATGCCGACGTGATGTTCAACTCTGCCCTGCTCTTCGAGCTTGCCGTCATAAAGAGCCAGGCCGAACCGCTGCTCGAGCTTGTGCCTGAGAACATGGAGGAGCACGCCGAGGCCTACCGCCTGCTGAAGTTCCTCAAGTATATCGCCCCGATACCCAACCGCCAGCTGCCGCCTACGTCGCTGCTGCGCGAGTTCCTGGGCGGCAGTTCGTTCAAGTACTGATGCCGTTGCTTTTAGCATTATTTCAATAAAAAACAGTATAGCCGGATGTCTTTATACATATATTTAATAAAGACGTCCGGCTATTTCTTTGCATACGTCATATGCAATACTACGAGTTGATGGCTGAAGACGCATTGCAGCCACGCCGACAGGCTGTTCTCTCCATACTAACAGTGCCGGCTCTGCCATGACGGTGCGGCATACTGCATGCCCGGCAGTCGGTCATAAGCCAATCACCATCTGCCGACAGCCTTGCCGACACAGCACAAGGCGGTCTGTCTTATCCATAATACTTTCTGCCTGAAACGTCATGCCCGCATCCAAACCGTCACGCCTATAACGCATCTGTCTTTAAAATCTTCCGTTTAATTCGCATTTATTACTGATTAAGCAACATAAAACAGGGGCTTTTTACTTCATATTGATACATATGAAGTGATAACGGCAGGACATTTTAAAGAAAATAACAACATTTATTTAAATTTGCAAATGACAGACACTTTGTTACCTCGAAGTATCATATTATGTTTAATTTAAATTGTTATACTCATGAGAAAGACGTTACTTTTATTGGCTGTTGCACTTGCAACATTTGCTAAAAATGCATGGGCAGACAAAAGCTTTAAGACATTACCGGAGTTAACTTACGGAGTGGCGATTTCACCCAGCGGACAATATCTTGTAGGAGTGAATCCCTCATACATGGTTGACGGCTCTTATTCTGTCAGCTATCTGTATGACACCAACACAGGTGAGACACAGTGGCTTACCGAGTTTGACCAAAACGACTTCAGCAAGTCAGGAGAATTTAAGGCCGTAAACGACGCCGGCGTGATTTGCGGAGCATCAAAGGACCCGGATCTTCTCATAACTTACTCTGACATGTTTGGCACTGAAACCAGACCTGCCAACTCTGCCGCGATATGGAAAGACGGCAAATGCACGCTTCTTTACTACGGCGACTTCGACACATCTAAGTTTGAATTCCTGGGTGACGGCTCACAGGCTACAGACATTTCGGCCGACTCAAAGACCGTCTGCGGATATATCAGCACAGGCAATGCCGCATCATTCTATCCATGTATGTGGAAAGAGGGCAACGACGGCAAATGGACTCTCGAATGGCTTGCATTACCTGAAGATGCAAAAGGCGGAATGACTTACTTCATCTCTGACGACGGCAAAACTATTGTAGGAAAAATAACAGACGCTACAAACAACCAGCATGTGGCATTATGGAAAGACGGCGCATGCACTATTCTGACAGACGAGCAGTTCGGATGGGAATCTTCAGGCTACGGCGGACAGGTGAAGATTCTGTCAATGAGCCCTAACGGCAAGTTCATCGTGGCCAAGAATCCGTCTAGCATGGTATATCTCTACAACATTGAAGCCAATGAAGGACGCAAGATTCCTGCCTTCGAAACAGCAGCAAACGTAGAATATGCAGCCGTGGACAACGAGGGCAACGTGGTGGCTGCCTATAACTATGGCTCTATATTCTTCGGCGGAGACGTATATACACGCCCGTTCTGGTACTCATACAAGGAGGACCGCAACCTCGACTTCCCTTACTATATGCAGCTGTTTGCCAGCGGAGTTACTCCCGACTTCACATTTGAGTATGGCGAGAAGACACAGGCTGTACCCATGGCTATATCTGCCGACGGCAACGTAATAGTAGGAAACATCGACATCTATGCTGCCGTAGGACAGAAGGCTAAGTGCTGGATTCTGAAATCAGAAAGATACGACGTGTCTATCCCTGTAACCCCGTCAGGACTCTCTGCCAAGTCGGAGGCTTTAGGACAGGTTACGCTGACATGGGCAAAGGACGAGACTAAATATGAAGACCTGACCCTGAAGTCATACAACATCTACCGCGACGGCAAAAAGGTTGCCAACGTTACAGCCGACAAGCCGATGACTCTGACCGAGAACAACGTTCCGGCAGGACACCCGGGCTATGCCGTTGAAGCAGTGTTCGAGACAGCAGACGGCGGCGAGATGCTTTCGCCAAAGTCAAACATTCTGAAGGCTTCTGTGCCCGACACATACGACATGCCTCTGTTCGACGACTTCTCGTCAAACTCTCTTGAGACTAACTACTGGGAAGTTGTAAAAGAATACGGCGATCCTACTGACGCAATGTGGGGCGTCATGCAGGACTACGGACTGATAGGCAGCAGCATTTCTTATATGGTATTTTCACAGCAGCCTTATTCAGGAAGCCTCATATCACGCCCGCTCGACGCCACAAAGGCAGAATCAGTAAGCCTGTCGTTCTTCATGCAGATGACACCGCTGAACTCTACAGACCAAGATCTCGAGAAAGACTCTATCAGCGTTGACATCTCTACCGACTTCGGAAAGACATGGAAGGAGATAAAGGCATGGTCGCTGAAAGACATCTATGCACAATACAGCTACAACGTTATTGGACTAGATATCTCTGCCGAGACAACAGGCAAGATCTTCCAGCTGCGTCTGCGCAAGCACGGACAAGGCGTTGCACAGTATCAGATGCTCATAGACAACCTGCGGATTGAGGCCGGAGGCTCTGGCTCAAAGGCTCCAGCCGGACTTACAGGCACACTGGGCAAAGACGGCAAGTCGCTATCTCTGATGTGGCAGAACCTCTCAGGCGCTTACCAGCTCAACTACATCAACGATCCTTCTTTCATCAACAAATACACCATAGGCAACGAAGGCAAGGAACTTATTGCCGCCAACAAGTTTGAACATGAAGACCTGGCTGCATACAAGGGCAAATATCTCTCAGGCGTGCAGACAACCATCAACTACTACAGCACAGAAGAGGAAGTAAAGGGCATACACGCTTCAGTAGTAGTGTTTGAAGACGGCAAGATGGTACGCGAACAGGAAATAAAGGACATGACATACAACGAGGCTCTGACCGTTGCTCTCGACGAGCCGCTCCTCATCGACGGAACCAAGGAGCTGATGATAGGTGTTAAGATCTTCGACTACGACGAGCAGCAGATACCTATATGCTACATTATAAGCGACAAGTTTGTTGCAGGCAAGAGCGACCTCTACTCTGAAGACAACGGTGCAAGCTGGCTGAAACTCTCTGAATTCTACAACGAGCAGGGCACACCTGAACAGGGCTACTGCTGCTGGGACATCACCGGATGCATCACAGACAATCCTGAACTCACACCGGTTGCAGAGGGCGATCTGTTTGCATACAACATCTACCGCGACGGCGAGCAGCTCAACGAAGGAGTAATCGACAGACTGCAGACCCGCTTCACCGATCCCGAACCTACTGAGGACGCATGCTACCAGGTAGTTGGCTTCTTCTACGACGGCACAAAGTCAGAAGCTTCAGAGCAGTTCTGCCTCGACGACGTAACAGGCATTGAGCACAACATAGCCGACAACGTGACGATAACACGCAATGAAGGTGACAACTGCCTGACCATCAACGGCAAGTTTGACAATGCCACTCTCGTTGACATCAGCGGCGTATGTGTGTCACGCTCTGAAGGCAACCGCCTGTCGCTGAACGGAGTTAAGGCCGGCATCTACATCATCAGCATCAATGTTGACGGCAGAGTTTACACACAAAAGATGATTGTAAAGTAAAAGTCAGCAGCTAATCCTGCTGCATGATTATCATCCTAACCTATTTTCAGGCGGCTCTTTCCTCGCGAAAGGGCCGCCTTCTTTATCCCCTTGCCGGTAGTCATGCCGTGCCTATAATACACATCACGGCGGCACACGGCACCCCACTGCTCACGCCCGTTGCCGCCACACAGCCGCCGCCAGCAGAAAGTTCTTCAGCGCGTGCCACTGCGGCAACGGCTGAATACACATTGAGCCGCATTGAAGCAAAACGCTTACACATTGATTTATGCTGACGCTCTCATACTGCGATATTTGAAAATTAAAATCTCCCGGCCGCAAAAACGGGCAGTTTTCGCGTGCAGTCGCAACAGTCTAAGCATCAGAGTGTTATACTCATAAAGAGCATAATGTGCAACATTTTTTGTCCCAATTAGGACAAAAAAGCCATTATTTCAATAAAAAAACAGGCCCGTTTACGGTGCAAAAACCGCCTGTTTCTCATCCAAAAGTGGCCGAGTAATTTTTCAAAAGCATACCTTTTGCATGATAATGTAAATATTGTTTACCGCCGCCATGCCTCCGCTGCCCTCAGAAATTCTATTTCGTCTGAAAATCCTGACAAAACTCTGATGACACATTGCCATGTCTGACGGCTGTAAAGACGACAAAAAGAAATGTCTCCACAACACGATGCACAATCCTTTGTGTGTGACGTGTTGCAGAGACAACATTACCCAATAAAAACAATCTTAAAACCCAAAATCGGTCAGCAGACCGCATATTATGTTCGTCAGCCAAACTAATACCTTCGTCTGTCATTGTGCTTTCTGTCGGCATCTTGCCGTTAGCCTTATCCTTACACAGGCAGCCACGACGGCGTAAAAGATGACGGCTGTAAGCTCAATATAAGACATGGATGCGGCTGAAACATGAAGAAATCATTAAATAAAAAGCCCGCACCTGCCACACGGCAACAAGAACGATAGGAACAAATTGCCATAAGGCTTTCCGTAACGGAACGGCACGACTGCCAGAACCGCACGAAACTGCCGGCACGGGCCTTGGCGCTGTCAGTCTCAGCGCTTTATAAAACTTTTGATGTTGTCAGGTATTACGGGCATGGCGCCGCTCTGTGTGCACACATAGGCTGACACCTTTACCGCAAGGGCATGGGCATCCCTGACGTCCATGCCGCTCAATATGGCGGCACAGAACGTGCCCGTGAACGAGTCGCCCGCACCTACAGTGTCTGCCACCTCTACTATCGGAGTCTCCTGGAAGGACACGCTCCCGGGTGTGAACACGTAGCTGCCGTTGACGCCGCATGTCAGCACAAGCATGTCAAGGTTGTACTTGCCAAGTATCAGCCAGCACTTGTTGCTCATGTCAAGACCCGGATAGCCGAACAGGCGGCCTATCACAACGAGCTCCTCGTCGTTTATCTTCAGTACGTTGCAGCGCTTCACCGACTCGCTTATCACTTCCTTCGTGTAGAAGTTCTGGCGAAGGTTGATGTCGAATATCTTCAGGACGCCCTTGTCCGAGGGCATAGCGTCGAGGAACTTGCCGATCGTTTCGCGCGAAACTACGTTGCGCTGGGCCAGAGAACCCCAGCACACTGCACGGCAGTCGCGGGCAAGGGCCTCAAGCTCCGGGGTGAAGGGGATGTTGTCCCAGGCCACGTTCTCGCGGATGTCATACGTCGGGATGCCGTCGTCATCGAGCGTAACCTGAACAGTGCCCGTGGGATAAGGTACGCGAGGCATCATGTATTTAAGACCTTTATCGTCAAGGGCGGCGAGGGTCTCGTCGCCTAGGCGGTCGTCGCCCACGGCGCTGACTGCCACGGAGTCGAAGCCGAACTGGCCGGCATGGTAGGCGAAGTTGGCAGGAGCTCCGCCCAGCTTCTTGCCGTCAGGAAGAACGTCCCAAAGGGCTTCGCCAAGACCTACTATTATATCTTTCATATCGTTATGCTTGTTTGTTTGAAATTTGTCAATGTTTTACCTTGTTTATATAATAAAGGAGATAGACCACGCCGACTGACATCACGCCTACGGCTCCTGCCTGGCCTGCAGCGTCGGAGGCGAAGCCCATCAGAAGGGGGAACACAGTGCCGCCGAAAAGGCCCATGATCATCAGGCCCGAAACCTCGTTCTGACGATCGGGGCCTGAAAGAAGCGCCTGAGAGAACACTATCGAGAAGATGTTCGAGTTGCCGTAGCCTACAAGTGCTATCGCAGTGTAGAGCACGGCCTTCGACGTGCCGAAGAACATGCCGCACATGCTAAGGGCCATCATAACAACGCTTATGGCGAAGAACACGCGGTTGTTCATCACGCGGAGGAAGAACGAGCCTGTCAGGCAGCCGGCCGTACGGAAGATGAAGTAGAGGCTCGTGGCGAAGGCGGCGTCGTTAAGGCTCATACCAAGACGCTCAATAAGGAGCTTGGGCGCAGTGGTGTTGGTGCCGACGTCGATGCCAACATGGCACATGATGCCAAGGAAGGACAGGAGGACGATGGGCTTGCCGAGAAGGCGGAGGCAGTCGCCGAAGCCCGAAACCTTGCCTGCAGGTGCTTCTTCTTTAATGGGGGTTACCAGCAGAAGGAGCGTGGCAAGCACGCCTGCAACGAAGTATACCAGGAACAGAACGCGCCAGCCCATGCCGAGAGAAGGAAGCACGCCCGTGGCGCCCCACATGGCTATGTAGGGGGCGAGGAAAGAGGCGATGGCCTTGATGAACTGCCCGAACGTAAGGGTGCTGGCAAGGTTGTCGCCGCGGATTACGGTCGAGATCAGCGGGTTGAGCGATGTCTGCATCAGGGTGTTGCCTATGCCGAGCAGCGAGAACGACAGAAGCATTATGGCGAAGCTCTCGCCGAAGAGCGGAAGAACGAGCGACACGGCAGTCACGGCAAGAGACAGAAGCACAGTGTTCTTGCGCCCGATGCGGTTCATAAGCATGCCTGTGGGCACTGAGAAGATAAGGAACCAGAAGAACACCAGCGAGGGGAACACGTTGGCGACGGAGTCGCTCAGCCCAAGGTCTGACTTCACGTAGTTGGAGGCTATGCCGACAAGGTCGACAAAACCCATGGCGAAGAAGCAGAACATCACAGGGATGAGATATATGGTCTTGGTTGGTTTCATAAGCTGTTCGATTTTATTTCGGTCAGCAATGAGGCAGGCAGAGAGAGAGTCGCGACCTGCCCATTGCTCCGAAAAACTCAGGTTAAATTACTATTTATAATAAATAAGGGTATCCGGAAATTACATTGCCGTAAGCTCGAGCACGCGGCTTGAACCGTCTACCGGCGAGAAGAGCGGCAGTCCTATCTTCATGAGATAGTCGCCTGTGAACGAGCCTGACAGACCTTCCTGACCGTCGGCGAGGTTAATCTCATTGACGTTGTAGGTCAGTGTCGGGTCGAGGCCCTGCAGCTTCAGGTTGAGCACGGGCTCCTTGTAGCGCGGATGCAGGTCGTAGGCAAACACCACGGCGCTCTTCTTGTCCTTTGTAACATAGTTCACGGCAGCATGGTTGCCCTCGTAAGGCGAAACCAGCTTGAACATGTCGCCGTCGAGAATGACGGGCTTCAGCCTGTCGTAGTTGGCAACGGCCTGCTGGCAGAGCTTATAGTCAGTCTGCGAGAGCGATGCCATGTCGATGTCGAATCCGAGCTTGCACATGCTTGCCACGTCGAGACGGAACTTCATGCTTGTGTTCTTGTTCCACTCTGTTACGTGCGAAGCCATGGCCTTTACGGGGAAGAACTTCGACATGCTCCACTGTATGTAGATGCGCTCAAACGGGTCGGTGTTGTCTGAACACCAGAACTCAGTAAAGTATTTGAGGGCCTCATAGTCGCAGCGTGCGCCGCCGCCAGAACACAGCATCATGGGCACATGAGGATACTTGGCGGCTATGCGATGAAGCACGTTGTAGAGTCCTCTGACATAATCGACATAAAGATTGCCCTGATTCTGACGCAGGTAAGGCGAATAGATATTGGTTATCGGACTGTTGCAGTCCCACTTGAAGTAAGCCACGCCGGGGTTTTCCTTCAGTATGTTGTCCACAACGCTGAACACATAGTCCTGCACCTTAGGGTTGGCAAGGTCGAGCACGAGCTGGTTGCGGTAGTAATACGGCTCGCGTCCGGGCTGCATGATAACCCAGTCGGGATGTTTCTCGAAGAGTTCACTCTTTGGATTTACCATCTCAGGCTCTATCCATATACCGAACTTCACGCCGGCATCGTCGGCAGCCTCGGTAAGAGCCTTCACTCCGCCGGGCAGCTTAAAGTGGTTAGGCTCCCAGTCGCCCAGTCCGGCCTTGTCGTCGTTTCTCGGATATTTGTTGGCAAACCATCCGTCGTCGAGCAGGAACATGTCTACGCCGAGGTTCTTGGCGTCTTTCATCAAGGAAGCAAGGCTCTCCTGATTGAAGTCGAACGCTGTGCTCTCCCAGTTGTTGAGCAGAGTCATGCGGTCGCCCGTTCCGTCCTTGAGCTGATACTGGCGTGCCCAGTCGTGCAGGTTGCGGCTTGCAAGTCCGGTGCCCTGGTTGCTGAGAGTGAATATAAACTCAGGCGTAACGAAAGTCTTGCCCGGCTTCAGCTTATAGTCAGAGGCATAGGGATTGATGCCCGGAATGACGCGCAGTCCGCCCACATTGTCAACCTCGAAGATGCATCTGAAGTTGCCCGTCCATGCTATCGTGCCGAGCATCACGCGGCCGCTGTTCTCGGCAGCAGGAGCGTCGAGGCCCAGTTCGAAGAACGGCTGAGTGTGCATTGCAGCCCTCGTGCCGAGCTTTGTGTCTATCACCTTCTTGCCGTATGTAAGCTGCTGCACGGCAGGCTGGGCCTCGCGTGCCCAGTCGCCATGATAGTTTGTCAGGAAATATTTCTGCGAACTGAAATACAGGATGGCGCTGGCATACTTCCATAGAGATATGTCGCCCTTCTCCTTGTTGGTTATCTCGCTCCACGCCTTTATCACATTCTGCTTTGTGTAGGCCACATAGTGAAGGCGCACCTCAACGTCATACTTATTGTCGGCAAGGGTTATCACGGTCTCGTTGCCGCCGTCCACGGCCTTGGTCTGCGAGTCTTTGTAATAAAGATATGTAGTCTTGTTGCCGTCGGCATGTATCAGTCCGAGTGCCGGCTCAAAGAAGTCTTCGCCTCCTGAGCACATGTAGGCCTCATGTCCGCGCTTGCTCACGCTTGCGTCTGATCCTGTGTCAATGGTCCAGTCGAGCCTGTCGGCATCCGAAGCATTGAGGAGCTTGTCGCCAAGATAGACCATATAGAGACGGCCGTTGTTGTTGACCTGCATAATCAGGTCGGTGTTGTCAGTGCTTACGCGTATGGTCTTTTGCGCTACGGCAGCCGTCGCCGCAATAAGCAGAGTTGTCATGATAAAACAAAATTTCTTCATAACACGTCTGAATTACATGCCAAGTTTATAAACCTTTATCTGTGAGAAAGCTGATTTGCCGCCTTCTGAATAGAACTTAACTGAATCGTACGGCTTTGTGGGGAACACGAGGTTGGTCATGGCGATGCGTCCGCCGTCGACGAAGAGCTCTACAGAGCATTTGTCAACGAACACGTCTACATGATATGTCTTGTCCTCGCAGAGGTTAAGCGGAGCCCATGTTCCGAGGGCAAAGTCGTTCTTATAGTTCACTGCGTTTTCTATGCGCATTGGCTGCTGGCCCTTGCTCTGGCGTGCGGCGTCGGCCTTCTTCTCTATGTCGTGAGGCTCTGCCAGCTTGCCGAAGTCGGTCAGTCCGCTCTGCGTACGGTCCATAACGGCGCGCATCTGCTTCAGGTCGAAGTATATCATGGTCTTCTCGCCCTTGTCGTTGTACACCTCTATTCCGGCTGTTCCGTCGGCTGCAGGCGTTACGTCGAACTCTATCTCGAAGGCTCCGTCGTATCCGGCTGCCACGCCCTTCTTGTCAACGCTTGCGCCGGTCTTGATGTCTTCAACAGTCTTTGTTTCCTTTCTGATGGCCTTAACCTCGGGAGCAACGTTGGCTGCAACATAATAGCGGCCGTCTTTTGTATAGAGCGAAAGCTCGCGCGGCAGACCGTTGGCACCTCTGTACTGCTTGATAGGCGTAACGTTGGCATACTGCCAGTTGCTCATCCAGGGCAAAGCTATAACGCGGTCGCCCGTGTTAGAGAAGCACACTGTTGCATAGTGGTCCTTGCCATAGTCGAGCCATTTGGGCACGTGCGGGTCGTCAACGCAAGTGAAGTTCTTGCCGTCGAAGTCGCCAACGAAATATTCTGTTGCGCTTCCGCCGAAGAGACATCCCGGATTAACGTTCATGAGCATTACATACTTCATGTTGTTCTTGTCGCCGTTTACGGGCAGCTGAACAAAGTCGGGGCACTCATACTGGCAGGGCTGCATGCCGTAGCCGCGTCCGAAGCCGCTGATGTAGGTCCACTTCTTGAGGTCGTCAGACTTGTAGAAGCGCATTTCCTTGTCGGCAGAAACAATCATATACCATGCCTTTGCCGGCTCATACCAAAACACTTTCGGGTCGCGGAAGTCCTTCAGTCCGTCGAAAGGCCTGAGCACAGGGTTGCCTTCATATTTTGTGAAGGTGCGTCCGTTGTCGGTGCTGTATGCCATACACTGTATCTGTCCGTTCTTGTCGCTTGCCGATGTATAGAGGGCTATGATGGCTCCGTTGCCGTATCCGGCCGTGTTGTTCTTGTCAACTACAGAGCTTCCTGAGAAGATGTGGCCCATGGTGTCGCGTGCGATGGCGGGCTGAAGCTCCTTCCAGTGCATCAGGTCGGTGCTGACAGCGTGTCCCCAGTGCATGTTGCCCCATTTTGATCCGTAGGGGTTATACTGGAAGTAGAGGTGATACTCGCCGTCTTTATACACCATTCCGTTGGCGTCGTTCATCCATCCGTACGACGGAGTGTGGTGATATAGCGGGCGGTAATAGTCGGTGTTCTCAACGCTCCATGTGTCAGACATGGTGAGATTCTTCAGGGCGAGGGCGTCGGGGCTTATGTTCAGTATCTTTACTGTGGCTGTCTTGCCGTTGCCCAAGGCGAAGGGCACGCAGTAGTCGGTCTTCTGGCGTGCCAGCCTGACGTCCATCCATGTGTCGGCAGGCGAACCTGTTGAGAGCAGCACATGCGACTCGTCCTTGGTTTCCTCTACCGGCAGAATAAGATATTTCTTGGGATTGGTTATCTTTACTATTGTGGTGTCACCGCTGCGGGTAACCTTTATATCTTGTGCTGATGCTGCAGACGCTGAAAGAAAGCATGCTGCGGCAAACATGGCTGTAAGCTTATTAATATTGTTCATAGGTAATTTTCTGTATTAATTGGATGTTTTAGCATGCAGGCAGACACGTCGTGCGGGGCTGTCTGCTTATCGTTTTTTGTATCATGTTCCGATGCCCGATGCAAGCGCCGCGGGCACCGGAACATGAGTATAGGATTGTTGTGTCTTTAATTATCAGAACTTCAGCGATGCTGAGAACTCTACTGTGAACGGGCGCAGGTAGCTTCCTGTCATCAGGTGTCCGTCATACTGCTTTGCCTCGTCCTTTGTGATAAGCTCGGCTCCTGCGATGCTTCCCTTTGCGCCGGTCTGGTTGAGGAAGTTGACCACGGTGCATCCGAGAGAGAGTTTCTTGTTTACCTGCCAGTTGATACCGCCGAAGGTCTCCCAGTGGCCGTTGAAGTAGTAAGCCTCGTTGATGTTGGCGTAAGTCTTGCTGAAGTAGCGGAAGCTTGTCCATATCTTGAGGTCTTTGGTTATCATGTAGCTCGGGTCGATCTCGATGAGCACCTCAGGTATCTCGGCCACGATGTTGCCGGTGGCGTTGATCTTGCCTACGTATCCGTCAGAGAAGGTAACTGAGGTTTCATACTTCTTGTATGTCGGCTTCTGGTATGTGAAGAGGAAGTGCAGGTCGAAGCCCTTGAACGGGTGAGCCACAACGTCTGTTGTCCATCCCAGAGTCTGTATGTCGTATGTCAGCGGTGCGGCCATGATTTCGCCGTTGTGCTGCAGGTTGAGCGTAGAGTTGTTGTTTGTCTTTGAGATGTAAGAGAACAGTGAAGTGAGGCTCAGCCAAGAGTTGTTGTAATAGATACCGGCACGTCCCAGAGGAACAGAAATCTTGTCGGTGTTAGGCAGTGTTGCCGGTGCGAAGTTCTCGAACTTAGGATGCTGCACGATGTATGTGAAGTCGCCGGTCAGACCGAAGTTGTTTGTCAGCTTGTATGTAACTGCGGCTGTGAGGTCGTAGTTCAGCCAGTCGTAGTCGAGCGATGTAGGCTTGATGACGGTTCCGTCGGATGCTGTTGCTCCGAGGTGATAGTCGGCAAAGCGTCCTACATATTCGCCGTTGGCATTTCTTACGGCAGCGTTCTCGCCGCTCAGTGTCTGCCATTCGATGCGTCCGCCGTAGTAGACGTTGAGTTTCGGGGTGATGTCCCAGTCGTGTGTGATATAGAGCGCAAGCTTGTTCTCATGGCCTTTGTAATACTCTGACGCGTTCTTGTTGAAGTCATAGAAGTAGTCGTTGCGTTTGTTGGCGTCGTAGAGTCTTACGGCATAGCCTCCGTCGGCAGGCACGCTCTGGTCATACATAGTGGTGTTTGAAGTGTAGTCGATGTCGTAGTACCACTCGTTAAGACCTACGCGGAGTGTTGATGTCCTGAATTTCTTTGAAAGCTCTGACGTGAACATCAGCTCGTCGATGTCGCCGCTGTTGAGACAAGACATACGTGTCTGAACGTAGTCGCCTTTATAAGATGTGAGCTGTCCGTCTATTCCGCGTGTAACATAATTGTATGTGTTGTCGCCGCTTACCTTTATCAGCGACATAGGTGTCTGATAAACCAGCGCGCCGTGGGCGTTGTCGTAGCGTCCGATGATTTTCCATGTCAGACCGTTGTCCCATTTGTATGTGTTCATAAGCGTAACCTCGCTTGAGTGGTTCTCTGAAGCGTCATACAGAGTGGTCTGCTTCAGCTCGCCCGTACGCATGTCGCGGTATACGATGTTGTTGTCGGTAGGCAGATAAGATGTTGTTCCGAGCTTGAAGTCGCCATACTCCTTGACGCTTCCGTCGCCTACATATATGAACGGTGCCGACTGTGTGGCAAAGGTGTATACGGGGTGACTGTTAGAGTAATGGTAGATGGCTGTAAACTCACCGCGGCCCTTGTCGTAGAGCTTTGTCAGGGCAGCCTTGTATATCTGGGTGCGGTCCTGATAAGGAGTGAGCTTGATGTTGAATGTTCCCGGGTCGAAGTCCTGATACATGTTGGCGCTGTAATACCATCCCTTGCCCATAGAGCCGTTGAGGTTCAGCGAGAATTCCTGCAGTCCGAAGTGGTTCGACTTGTAGTCGAGCTTTCCGTGAAAGCCTTCCTGTCCGAGCTGTGTGAAAGAGTTGACGGCGTATCCGATGTTACCGGTTGTGATGGCCGTCTCAGATATCTTCAGAAGTCCCACGTGACTCAGGCTCGCATCCGAGCGCCAGTTGGAGTTCACAGAGTGTGGGTTGGTGGCATAAGTAACGGGCAGACCGTTCTCGAGCACGTTGACGTCGGCCGAGGGCAGACCAATCTGAATCTCGCGCGGTCCGTTAGCACTTGCTGCGTTGAGCATCACGTTGCGGTTGCCTTCCTCTTTCGAAGAACTGCCGCTCTTGTCCTTACTTTCATTTGTTTGTGCCTGTGCGCACGTGAGAGCAAACAATGGCAGGAGCGCAACCATGCCAAGTTTTGTTGACGTTTGACTGAATATCTTCATAATCATCAAAAGTTTTATTTAATGCTTAGTTATGTAAAATTTTCGGTTGCAAATGTAGTGTATATTGTGCATGGGGTGTCTAAAATATGTTTCCTGAGGATAGAAAAAATCGTTCATGAAACAAAATTTACATGATTTGAACGTTTATTTTTATTACAAAGGGGGTATTTTGGCAAAAAATAATGTTTAAAAGACATTTATTCGCAAATTTAATATGGCAGAAATAAATATGAACGGAATATAAACATATACGAAACCGGCAAAGCTTAATTTATGAAAAAAACAGCCGGAAGGTATCATTTTTTATACCGAAAACTCGCCGTTTGCAGCATTATTTTTACCAAAATTTACTAACTTTGGCAACACACTTACAAGGCTCCGGCATGACGCACGTATGTAGCTGTGTTACAGAATGTTACAGGAGCCTTTGCAAAAGGTGGCCTTTCGGGCTGCAAAAGATGGCTTTTCAGCGTGCGATTTGTGGCCTTTTACAACGCAAAAGGCGGTCTTTTGGAAAACAGCCTCGCGCCGGCACTTATCAGACAGGACTTATGGCCGGATTCGGGATGAGTGAGACCTGATGTCATGAGGATATTTTCTGCATCGGCAAAAGCATGCCGGCCATGGCTCTTCAGCATGCCCCACAGGGGCGGCGAGCACGAAGCAATATGGCAACAGGACTATAAAAAACGGCACTCCGGATGCCTCAGCATACAAAAACCGTGAAAATTTTACATAACTCTCACATTGTACAGGCGTGAGATAAAAACTTTTTCGCTAAACAGAAAAAGCGCGTTTCTGTAGTAAGAGACATCCGGAAGCCATGTGTCATACATCGTCTGACTCATGGCAATGCGGCTCTCCGGAGCCGCATTTTTATGCCGAATAGATATCATGCCTATGAGATCCGATCCCTGTCGCAACAGCCAAGATCGAAGGCCGGAGGCATTTAGTTAACATAGACTTTTAAGACAATCCGTTAATTATCAATCATTTACAGCGTCCACAAGAATCTTTGCGGCCATACATATTGCCGTATGATATGCTTTTATGCCCCCAAAGGGCTGAAAACAGACTTACACCGGCATCGCATTATAAAAAATCATGCACTGGCCATGCTAAAAAATAAAACTGCCGGAAACGCATCCCTGCGGCCCCGGCAGGCATTGCTAAAATATCATGATTCTGTGTTATCGTTTAACGCTGGCAGTAATCTCGCCCGGCAACACGGGCATGGCGCCGCTCTGTGTGCACACATAGGCTGACACCTTTACCGCAAGGGCATGGGCATCCCTGACGTCCATGCCGCTCAATATGGCGGCACAGAACGTGCCCGTGAACGAGTCGCCCGCACCTACAGTGTCTGCCACCTCTACTATCGGAGTCTCCTGGAAGGACACGCTCCCGGGTGTGAACACGTAGCTGCCGTTGACGCCGCATGTCAGCACAAGCATGTCAAGGTTGTACTTGCCAAGTATCAGCCAGCACTTGTTGCTCATGTCAAGACCCGGATAGCCGAACAGGCGGCCTATCACAACGAGCTCCTCGTCGTTTATCTTCAGTACGTTGCAGCGCTTCACCGACTCGCTTATCACTTCCTTCGTGTAGAAGTTCTGGCGAAGGTTGATGTCGAATATCTTCAGGACGCCCTTGTCCGAGGGCATAGCGTCGAGGAACTTGCCGATCGTTTCGCGCGAAACTACGTTGCGCTGGGCCAGAGAACCCCAGCACACTGCACGGCAGTCGCGGGCAAGGGCCTCAAGCTCCGGGGTGAAGGGGATGTTGTCCCAGGCCACGTTCTCGCGGATGTCATACGTCGGGATGCCGTCGTCATCGAGCGTAACCTGAACAGTGCCCGTGGGATAAGGTACGCGAGGCATCATGTATTTAAGACCTTTATCGTCAAGGGCGGCGAGGGTCTCGTCGCCTAGGCGGTCGTCGCCCACGGCGCTGACTGCCACGGAGTCGAAGCCGAACTGGCCGGCATGGTAGGCGAAGTTGGCAGGAGCTCCGCCCAGCTTCTTGCCGTCAGGAAGAACGTCCCAAAGGGCTTCGCCAAGACCTACTATTATATCTTTCATATCGTTATGCTTGTTTGTTTGAAATTTGTCAATGTTTTACCTTGTTTATATAATAAAGGAGATAGACCACGCCGACTGACATCACGCCTACGGCTCCTGCCTGGCCTGCAGCGTCGGAGGCGAAGCCCATCAGAAGGGGGAACACAGTGCCGCCGAAAAGGCCCATGATCATCAGGCCCGAAACCTCGTTCTGACGATCGGGGCCTGAAAGAAGCGCCTGAGAGAACACTATCGAGAAGATGTTCGAGTTGCCGTAGCCTACAAGTGCTATCGCAGTGTAGAGCACGGCCTTCGACGTGCCGAAGAACATGCCGCACATGCTAAGGGCCATCATAACAACGCTTATGGCGAAGAACACGCGGTTGTTCATCACGCGGAGGAAGAACGAGCCTGTCAGGCAGCCGGCCGTACGGAAGATGAAGTAGAGGCTCGTGGCGAAGGCGGCGTCGTTAAGGCTCATACCAAGACGCTCAATAAGGAGCTTGGGCGCAGTGGTGTTGGTGCCGACGTCGATGCCAACATGGCACATGATGCCAAGGAAGGACAGGAGGACGATGGGCTTGCCGAGAAGGCGGAGGCAGTCGCCGAAGCCCGAAACCTTGCCTGCAGGTGCTTCTTCTTTAATGGGGGTTACCAGCAGAAGGAGCGTGGCAAGCACGCCTGCAACGAAGTATACCAGGAACAGAACGCGCCAGCCCATGCCGAGAGAAGGAAGCACGCCCGTGGCGCCCCACATGGCTATGTAGGGGGCGAGGAAAGAGGCGATGGCCTTGATGAACTGCCCGAACGTAAGGGTGCTGGCAAGGTTGTCGCCGCGGATTACGGTCGAGATCAGCGGGTTGAGCGATGTCTGCATCAGGGTGTTGCCTATGCCGAGCAGCGAGAACGACAGAAGCATTATGGCGAAGCTCTCGCCGAAGAGCGGAAGAACGAGCGACACGGCAGTCACGGCAAGAGACAGAAGCACAGTGTTCTTGCGCCCGATGCGGTTCATAAGCATGCCTGTGGGCACTGAGAAGATAAGGAACCAGAAGAACACCAGCGAGGGGAACACGTTGGCGACGGAGTCGCTCAGCCCAAGGTCTGACTTCACGTAGTTGGAGGCGATGCCGACAAGGTCGACAAAACCCATGGCGAAGAAGCAGAACATCACTGGGATGAGATATATGGTCTTGGTTGATTTCATAAGTTATTTGTTTAAAGGATATACAACGAGCGAGGCCGACTTCTTCTTGCCGTCGCACTTAACTGATATGCTGTTGTATGGCTCTGACGGGAACACGAGGTTGGTCATAACCGAGCGTCCGCCGTTGACAAAAGCCTCAACGCTGCAGTTGTCTACATAAAGGCGCAGCTCGTTGAGCTTAGATCCTACAACGGGGGCCACAGACACGGCAGGGAACTGGTCGCTGAACGAAACGTTTCCGCTCTTGCGGCGGTCGAAGCTCAGTGTGCCTTTGGCTGCATCATACATCATGCTTACGTTCTCGCCCTTTGTGTTAGAGAGCACAAGCTCAACGTTGCCGGCATTGTCATTACCCAGAGTGAGCACCACCTCATAGGTGCCGCGCGGCTTGCTGAACATCTTGCTTATGGTCTTCGAGCCTGAAATATTCTTCTTCACGGCAGCCTTTCCTCTCATCTTCTCGTTCTCGACAGAAGGCTTCGATGCCAGATATTCTGTCGTTCCGTCTGTATAGAGATACAGGTCGCGCGCAATGGTATTGGCACTTCTATACTGCTGTGTGGGCGCCTGGTTGGCATACTGCCAGTTGCTCATCCAGCCTATCATTATGCGGCGTCCGTCGGGAGCATTGTCAAAAGTTACTCCGGCATAGTTGTCCTTGCCATAGTCGGCCCATTTTGTAACCTCGGGCTTTGTGTCACAGGTAAACTTATGGCCGTCGAATGTTCCGGTGAAATACTGTGTGGCGCTGCCGCCTGCAGGTCCGCCGGGGTTTATGTTGCACACAAGCACCCACTTGCTGTAGTTCTTGCCTTCAACCGGCAGTTCAAAGAGGTCGGGACACTCCCACACGCCCTCATGGCATCCGTAGCCCTTGCCGAAGCTGCTCTCATAGGTCCATTCTTTCAGGTTGGCCGAAGAGTATATGCGCATCTCCTGTCCTGCTGCCAGAATCAGAATCCAGCGGCCGCTCTTTTCGTGACGGAACACGTGCGGATCGCGGAAGTCTGGCACGTCGGCAGTCAGAATTGGGTTGCCGTCATATTTGGTAAATGTCTTTCCGTTGTCAGTGCTGTAGGCCATGCTCTGCGTCTGGTTCTCACCTGCCGTGGTGTAGAATGCCACTACGGCTCCGGCACCAAACCCGGCGGTATTGTCCTTGTCAACCACACAGCTGCCGCTGAAGATTGTACCAAGGCCGTCGGGTTCAATGGCCAAGCCTTCGTCGGTCCAGTTTACGAGGTCACGGCTTGAGGAGTGTCCCCAGGTCATGTTCTCCCATTGTGAACCGTACGGATTGTATTGATAATAAAGATTGTATACGCCGTCTTTATAGAACATTCCGTTAGGGTCGTTCATCCAGCCGTATGCAGGCGTGTGATGATATGCGGGACGGAACTTCTCACGGTTAGCAGTGTCAAAGGTGTCGGCATAAGAAATGTTTTTCCAGCAGGCATAATCCTTCATTGCCGTAGGCTTGCCGTCAACTCCGTTTACATGGAAGTCGAACAACACCTTCTTGCCGTCAAGCTTCGAGATGTCCAGCGGAACGTAATAGTCTATATTGTCTGTGGCAAGCTTTACGTTCAATGTCTTTACAACATTATTGTCAACAATCACTTTGACATTGGTTATTTCTGATGACTCCTGTACAGGCAGCAGCACGTAGCGGCTATTTCCCTCAGTGCGCATAATGCAGTGCGACTTGCTCAGGAAAGACACATTACAATTCTGTGCAGCCACCTGAAAAGAGGCTGTTCCAAGAAGTAATGCTACAAGTATATTTCTTATTTTCATGATTATATTCTTTATATATCCTAAAAATTTTTCTCTATTCAAGACGGAACGGTTAATATTTTGCAGGTTCTGATCAGAGCTGTTATTTGTTCAAAATACGTTTCAGCACTTAACAAGGCACACTCTTCTGTTATGCTATATCCTTTATGAATCTGCAATGTCGGCAGCATTCCTGCACGCTGCACCTACACGACCGCCGTCATTATAATTTTACCAATGTATACAATATTGGCAATATCCTTTTAAAAACAATCTTATTACCTTTAAAAGATACATCCGCACGAAATCTTATGCAAAATACATCGCACATCCGCCGGATGTATCTTCATCAACTTAAAATACCTATCATCTTCTATTCCATGAATGCAACCGGCAATTATCCTTTAATCATAATTCTGATTCTGGGTGTATAATCCAGGTATGTAGAACAACTGATTATAAGGTATCGGGAAGAACTCGTTCTTGCCTGCCGTAAAGTGAGCATCGCGGTAATACTGTCCGTAATGCTGTTCCCTGGCACTTGTAACATTGCCGTTTTCATCGTATGATACGGGCGCGCCTTCCATCACGTTGCCGTTGTGGTCGAAGAAGCCGTATGTAGAGTTCTGCTCGCTTGCGAAGTAAGCGTTAAGTGTCTGAGAAGCAACACCCCAACGGCGCAGGTCGAAGAAGCGTCCGTTCTCCATAGCCATCTCAAGACGGCGCTCCCAGCGCAGACACTTGCGTGCGTTCTCCTTGTTGTCGAAATACGGAGAAACAGGATATTCTGCTATCTGGCACTGGTCGGCAGCATATTCAATGTGCTTGTTCACAGAGTTGGCAGCACGGCGTCTGATATCGTTGATGATGACGCGGGCCTCAGACAGACGGCCAAGTTCGATGAGTGCTTCAGCACGCATAAGCATGACATCTGTATAACGTATTACATAGTCGTTTGTTGCAAAAGCCTGCCATGAATCATTGAAGGTCTCACCCTTAGAACGCTGCGGAACTTCCTTAAGCGATGTATAATAGCCATAGTCGGTAGCGTCGCGAGAGTTAGCCATAGTCTGCGTATATTCCTTCTCGTATTTGTATGGGAAAGATGGCATGCCTACAGTATGGAACAATCTCGGATCCCACTTCTGTGCAGTAGGCTGTCCGTTGATAGGATAGTCAACACTGTCGTTGTAATTGTCAAACATCGGCAGACCGTCCTTTGTCTTGAAGGCATTTACGAGGTTCTGAGAAGGCTTGTGGAAATCCCATCCGCAAGACCACATACCCCAGCAGCCGTTAAGCATTACCGACCAGTTGGCACGGCCGTAAGTAGTATGGTCATCCTCATAGTCAGAACACTGTACTGCAAACACAGACTCTTTACTGTTCTTATATTCGGGAAGGAAAATGTCGCCATAATCCTCGAGATAACCGTAATCAGAGTTGACAACTTCGTCGGTGTATATCACAACGCTGTCCATATAGTTTGTGTTGATGTGGTCAACACCTGTACCTGCTTCATATCCGTTACCCCATGCAAGGTTAAGATAGCATTTTGCAAGGTATGCCGCGGCTGCCACCTTGTTGGCACGGCCGTCCTGTCCCGGTTCTTTTACCGGCAAAACATCATAAGCAACCTTAAAGTCGCTGATAATCTTGCCGAAGAGTTCTTCATAAGTGTACTGGTCATTTCTTACAGACTCCTGTGTTCCGTCGTCTTCTACCCTCTCATCAATCCAAGGTATTTTACGGAATACGGTGAGCAGCTTATAGTAGAAATGTCCACGGAGGAATTTAACCTCAGCCACACGCTGGCGTGTAGTCTCGGCTCCGAGCTTGCTCTCGCCGTTACGTTCAAGTGACAGCAATGCACGGTTGCAGCGAGACACGGCACAATAAAGACGATACCACAGCTCATCCATCTCACCCGGAGTGGTAGAAGTCAGTGTTGTCCATATATCCATGGCATGATATCCTGTATCATTAGGTCCGCTTCCGCCCTTAAGACAGTCATCAGACGTTATGTCTCCATAAGGAAAGAGATTAAACGGATATGAGAACCAGCAGTCGCCGAGCATGGCGTAAGCAGAGGTAACCATTCCTTCAGGATCAGAGAAGGCCTTATCCTCGTCTACCACAGCAGTAGGAGTATAGTCAAGAAAATCGTCACAGCTTGTCAGCGTAAGGCCCAGGACGCATGCTGCTAATATGCTATATATCTTTTTCATTTTGATAAATCGTTAAAATGTTAGAAACTTAACTGTAATCCGAATGAGAGTGATGTTGACAACGGATAGTTCCAGTCCGGGTTCTCCGGATCAGGACATGTAAGGCTTGAACTCTTTATTGTAAGCAGGTTCTGGCCTGAAAGATAAACGCGTGCACTTGTCATCTTTAGCTTTGAAATAAGACTTGAAGGGAATGTGTATCCCACCTGCAGCGTACGCAGTTTCAGATAAGATCCGTTCTCAACGAAATAGCTTGATGCGCGGCCTTCGTCGGCTGTATTGGTCGTTGACAGCCTCGGGATGGTTGAGCCGGTATTGTTGGTGTTCCATGCGTTGAGCAGTCGGTTACCCTTGTTAGATCCTGCGTCAGTAACAGCCCAAAAGTCTGTCTGGAATTTCTGGTTGTTATAAACATCCTTGTCGTAAACGCCCTGCCAGAACATGCTCAGGTCGAAACCTTTATATGTAAGGCCTATGTTGATGCCATAAGAGAACTTAGGAACGGGATTGTAGATCCAATCCTGGTCATCAGAGTTGATAACACCATTCTTGTCGAGGTCGGCGTATTTAAGTCCGCCCACACGCGCATTGGCCTGACCGGATGCATTAACTTCCTCTTGTGTCTGATAAAGTCCCTCAACAACGTATCCTACTATTGAACCATAAGGCTGTCCTGACTCTACGAGATTCTCCTTAGACGTATGAGCATAAGAGCCTGTTGCTGTTTCGGGCAGAGATGTAACCTTGTTGCGGAAGAAGTCGGCGTTGGCGTTGATGTCGAGTCCAAGTCCGCATGGCAGTGTCTTGCGGTATCCGAGCATAAACTCCATACCCCAGTTGCGCAGCGAAGGACCATTCATCCATGTTGCACCACCCTCGCCCTTTGTACCGATATATGCCGGATTGATAAGCATGTCGTCAACGTCCTTGATATACCAGTCGATAGAACCATAGAGCATGTTGTGGAACAGCGTAAAGTCTGTACCTATATTATATTGTGTGGCCGACTCCCACTTCAGGTTTGCATTAGGCAGCTGTGTGGCACGGTATCCAGAAGGGAATGTGCCTGAGCCCTGAAGGAAAAGGTCATAGGCTGTAGAGGTTATACGGTCTAATCCATAATCAGCGACATACAGTCCGAATTGTGCGTTGTTGTCTATAGCCTGGTTACCGGTCTTACCCCATGACAAACGTATTTTCCAGTCGTCTAACCAGTCTTTTTCAAGCAGTTTGGATACACGGAAGCCTAATGTGGCTGCGGGGAATGTACCCCAGCGGTTGCCCTTGCCGAAACGTGAAGAACCGTCGCGGCGCATCGTGAACGAAGCCAAGATAAGATCATCATAATTATAGTCAACCTTACCGAAGAAAGAAGCAAGCCTGTATCCTACCATTGCGCCGGCAACGCGGGCTGTGCCTGTTGCAGCGTTAGGCCACATATAGTCAGGATCTTCGAGTGCATAGCCTTCATTGTAGCCAGACCAGTCGATAGAGTTCTGCTTTGACAACTCGACACCAAGCAGAACAGAGAAATCATGCTTGTCGGCAAGCGTAAAGTTGTAAGTGGCTGTGTTAGACCATGTCCAGTTCATATCATTCTTGTTAGAGAGCGTTGTGCTTGCAACGTTGTTGTTGACGATATCTGAATGGAATGTATGATTCATCGACTGTATAAAAGATGTATAGAAGTCGATACCGAAACTTGAACGGAGCACAAGGCCTTCAATCGGCTTCAGCTCTACGTATGCATTACCGAACAGACGCCAGTAGTCAAGATGGTTATCACGGTTCTGATACATCTCGCGGAGCGGGTTCTGACGGTCGGACATGCTTCCTACAGGACCACCGAATGTTGTTCCGTCAGTCTCATATACCGGCACGATAGGGGCCATTTTCAAGGCATTCTCCATTGGCGCACAGTCAACTTGTCTCGACCATGTTATGGTGAAGTTTTCGCCTACTGTCAGATTCTTGTTAATGTTGTAAGAAGAATTCATTCTGGCAGAAATATTCTCAAACGAAGTATACTTCAATATACCCTCGTTCTTTTTGTATCCTAAAGAGAATAATGCCGAATATTTGTCTGTTGCGTTAGATATAGACAGGTCGTAGTTCTGAGAGAAGCCTGTACGCGAAATCTCGTCAAGCCAGTCTGTATCTGAATATTTCATTGTTTTTGCGCTGTTGATAAATCCGTCATAACGGCCGTTTACAGTATAATTCTCATACTGTTCTGTTGCCGGATTCCACACCGTGATAGGGGTTCCGTTGGCGGCGTTGAGATTAAGTCCGTAGTTGGCTGCATATGTAACAGGGTCTATTCCGTCGTTCAGGGCTGCCTGAGCCATTGCTGTGGCATATTCGGCAGAGTTACACAGGTTCATCAATGACTGTGATGTGTAGAACGAAGCCGTAAGATTTGCAGAGAAGTCAACCTTCATCTTGCCGCCTTTCTTACCCTGCTTTGTCGTGATAATGATGACGCCGTTAGACGCGCGCGAACCATAGATAGAAGCCGAAGCCGCATCCTTAAGCACCTGCATGCTCTCAATGTCGTTAGTGTTAAGAGAGTTGAGAGACATTGTTGTTGGCACACCGTCGATTACGAAAAGCGGGTCTTGTGAAGAGTTGAACGAACCGATACCACGTATTCTTACTGTTCCTGTTCCTATTGGCGAACCATTGCCTGTAACAGTCATACCCGGAACACGGCCCTGCAATGCACGCATCGGGTCGGCATCCGGACTTGTCTTCAGGTCGTCTGTCGAAACTACAGACACAGATCCTGTAAGGTCGGCTTTACGCTGAGTGGTATAACCTGTTACAACAAGTTCGTCCATAATGTTGCCGGCTTCCTCGAGCTTTACAACCATGTTCTGACGCGCCGGAAGCGTCACTGTGTTGTAACCTACATAAGAAATTCTGATCTTGGCGCCTTCCTTCACCTTTAATTTAAAGTTTCCGTCTATGTCGGTTACAGCACCGTTTGTCGTACCTTCTTCAAGCACACTGGCTCCAATAACCGTCTCACCTTGATCGTCTTTCACCGTACCGCTGACTTCCATCGTTGTCTGAGCCGTGGCATACAAGCCGAAACTCATTAAGACGAAGAACAGCACAATACGCTTTACGCTTGATAGCATTAGTTTAATGTTCTTCATATTTTTACTGCGTTTTTATGGTTTAATAAATTGTTTATCGTGACTTTTGTCGTTAGCAAAATTATTTAGATTATGAAATTTCTGTTAACAATTTTATACCAATGAATTAAAAATTTCGTTCATGTAACAAAATTTACATACTTTGTACGATTTCTGTGGTCTGTTTTGCCCGTTTCATGGCCAATAAAACCTAAAAGGGCTACACACTTATTAACATTTTCTTTATATTCCTGGATGCGGCAACAGAGATATGCCGTGGCTGGACACGGCGGCAGGGCAGGAATGAGCAGACAGGACGAACAATAATGCAGACGAATCCCGAAGATAAATATGAGGTTAAGAAGTTTTGTTTTGTCTGGTTGGCACCGGGAATGAAAAGAGAGAGTGTGTCAAAACTAAAATGGGCACTCTACAAAGTTACAGATTATAACCATAGCACTAAAAAGGTCGTATAAAACTTCTGTATTGAGTAATTATACGACCCTTCATTTAGCTTTTTGGAGATGCTCAAGTTTCAAATTATCAGCTCATATTTTTTAAGAATGGAGTTTTGACACACACCACGCAATAATTATTTTTTGCTGATATTTATCTGACAAGCCGACTACACGCCGCGGCCCTCATTGGGCAGATGGCCGAAATAGTCTTTAAAACACTTGGTGAAGTAAGACGGCGATGAGAAGCCTACGTCGTAGGATATCTCCGACACGGTCTTCGATGTGGTGCGCAGCAGCTGCTCGGCAGCCTTCAGGCGCGTTATGCGTATTATTTCAACGGGCGACGAACCAGTGAGCTGCTTCACCTTACGGTAGAGCTGCACGCGACTAAGGCCGAGTTCGGCGGCAAGAGTCTCAACATTGAGCTCTGAGTCAGACAGATGCTCCTTCAGGCGATGCCTGAAGTCGGCCACAAAGCGTGTATCGGGATCGTCGGCAGCCTTGTCCTCCTCTGCCTCGGCACCCGAATAGATATTTTTCAGTTTCATGCGCTCATTGAGCAGATTGCGCACTCGCGACAGCAGCACGTTGCTGCTGAAGGGCTTGGTTATGTAGGCGTCGGCGCCGCAGTCGTAGCCCTCGGCGCGCTGGTCGTCGAAGGTGCGGGCAGTGAGCAGTATGACGGGCACATGGCTCGTGGCTGTCTCCGCCTTAAGCCGGCGGCACATCTCAAGACCATCCATCACGGGCATCATCACGTCGCAGATAACCAGGTCGGGCACATACTTGACGCACAAGGCGAGGCCCTCGCGGCCGTCGGACGCGCACTTGACATCGTAGTGGGCCGAGAGCAGGCTTACGATATAGTCCTTAACGTCGCTGTTGTCGTCTACCACCACTATCGACTTGCGCTCGCCGTCGTCCTGTGCCGTCATCATCTCCACGCCGCCGCTCATAGGTATGTCTGCCGGAACGCTGTCGCCTGTCTCCAGGGCTGCTGCATCAGGCTGCTCCACTATGGTTTCTCCGGGCTGCGTCAGCGGCAGACTCACCGTAAACGTTGCCCCGCCGTCGGCGTTGGCCTCTGCCGTAACCTGTCCGTGATGAAGGTCGACAAAGGCCTTTACTATGGCAAGCCCGATGCCCGTGCCTCCGCGGTTTTCGGCTGATGCCTGGAAGAAGCGGTCGAACACGTGGTTAATCTTGTCGCGCGGTATGCCTATGCCCGTATCGCTTACGGTCAGGCGCGCCATGCCGCCGTCGGCAGCAAGACTTATCCTCACTCTGCCGCCCTTGCGGTTGTATTTTATGGCGTTGCTGATAAGATTATAGCATATACGCTCCATCTTATACAGGTCGGCCTCTATGTTTATGTCGTGACCGCAGTCAACGCTCAGCTCCACGTCCCTGCTGTCGGCCAGCGGCGCAAAGTTGGCCACCCACTGCCCTACGCTGTCCGACAGGTTGAAGCGGCTCACGGTGAGCTGCATCTTGCCGTTCTGAATCTTGCGAAGGTCGAGAATCTCGCCAACAAGTCTGAGCATGACGTCGACATTCTTTCTTACCAGGCAGAGCATGGAGCGCTGCTGCGTGGTCAGGTTGTCGGCCTCGAGCATGCGCCTGACGGGGTCGGCAATGAGAGTGAGCGGTGTGCGGAACTCATGGCTTATGTTGGTGAAGAACACCAGCTTGGCGTTGGCAGCATCCTCGCGCATGCGCCGCTTTACGACGATGGTGCGGTAGAAGGCTACAAACGAGAGCACCAGCAGCACAAGGATGATGATGAACATCATGAGGTAGACCTTCTGATGGCTGTACTGCGTGAGATACATGTTCACGCGGTCGTGCATCATGTTGAGCTTGTCGTTTAGCTTGTTCATCTCTTCGGCCTGCATCAGCAGCACCTCGGCGTTGTCTTTGGTTACGAGGGCTGTCTTCATCAGGTTCTCGCGCTGGTAGGGATGCTTCTCAAGAATGCTCATGGCCAGCTGCATTACCATGTCGCCGCGCGTGGGATAGATATATGATGCGTCGAGCACGCCGTCGCGCACCAGCTCGATGCCTCCGCCCTTGCCCGGCAGGGCATCGATGCCGATAAACTTTATGCGTCCGGCCAGTCCGCGTGCCTGGGCTGCCTGACGCGCTCCGAGGGCCATGCGGTCGTTGTGCGCAAACACGTAGTCGATGTTGCCGCCCACGCTGTCGAGCATGGCCTCCATGACCTTGCGCCCGCTCTGCTGCATCCATGTGCCACTGCTCACGGCCACCAGCTCTATACCCGGATAGTGCTTCAGGGCGCCGGCAAAGCCCTGATGGCGCTCTATGGCCGGCGACGAGCCTTTAAGGCCCGTAATCTCCAGGACACGCCCCTTGCCGCCAAGGCGCGAAGCGATATACTCGCCCATGGTGCGCCCCATCTTTACGTTGTCGGCGCCGATAAATGCCGTGTATTTGTCTGAAGCGGTCTTGCGGTCGAAAAGTATTACGGGTATGCCTTTGTTGTATGCGTTCTCGATGGCCGGCGTAACGGTGTTCATCTGGTTTGGGGCGACAATAAGGATGTCGACGCCATCGTTTACAAAGCCGTTTATCTGCTCAGTCTGCCTTACGTTGTCGTCGTTGGCCGAGGCCACCCTCAACGTGACGTTGTCGTAAAGATAAGTGCCGGCAAGCATCTCGGTGTTGAGCTTTTCGCGCCAGATGTCCTCGCTGCACTGCGACATGGCTATAACATACTCCTTACGGTCGGAACAGGCCGTCATGAGCGTTAACATCAATAAAGACAAAACGTAAGCAATATTTTTCATAGTCTGACCTCTGTTGGTTAATGCCTCACATAAGAGACTATCCTGCATTGGATAAAAAAAACTTTTTTGAAAGAAAGAGCAGCGGCACGCATACCTTAGGAAACGGGCGGCCAACATGCCGCTGCTCTTTATATATTATATAAGATGTGTAAACAGAAGCATCATACGTATGCCCTGCTGAAGCTGCAGGCCGGCATCATGCTGCCAAAGGATTTGGCAGGCACGACAGACATACACATCACAGGTTTCAGTAACATGACATCAACCTTATTTGTCGAGTCTCCATACGCAGCCGTCCTTGGTGTCTTTCACCTCGAATCCGGCAGCAGCCAGCTCGTCGCGTATGCGGTCGCTTGTGGCCCAGTCTTTCTCGGCCTTTGCCTTTGCCCTGAGGCTCAGCACCATGTCTACCACCTTGCCGTAGGCTTCCTCGCGTGCGTCAGACGAGTTGCCCTTCTCTTCCTTCAGTCCGAGCAGGTCTATCGCAAAGAGGCGCATCGTGTCGGCAAGCTCCTTCAGGCAGTCGGCACAGATAGTGGCCTTGTGGTCGAGCAGCTTGTTGACCACTCCGCAGGCCTCAAACAGATAGCTGATAACCTGAGGTGTGGCAAGGTCGTCGTTCATGGCGTCGTAGCACTTCTGGCGCAGGTTCTTCACAAACTCCTCGGTCTGCGCGTCGCACTTGTCTGACACGGGCACGCGGTCTAAGTCGGCGATGCCTGACATCAGTCGGGCCAGTCCCTTCTCGCTTGCCAGCAGGGCTTCGTTAGAGAAGTCTACCGTGCCGCGGTAGTGGGCAGAGAGGATGAAGAAGCGTATCGTCATGGGCGAATAAGCCTTGTCGAGGCTCGGATGGTTGCCCGTGAAGAACTGCTCGAGCGTGATGAAGTTGCCGAGGCTCTTGCCCATCTTCTGTCCGTTGATGGTTATCATGTTGTTGTGCATCCAGTATTTCACCATCTGGTCGCCCTGGCTTGCCACGGCCTGCGCTATCTCGCACTCATGATGCGGGAACACGAGGTCCATGCCTCCGCCGTGTATGTCGAAGTGGTCGCCGAGATACTTGCGTCCCATGGCCGTACACTCGCAGTGCCATCCGGGGAAACCGTCGCTCCAGGGGCTCGGCCAGCGCATGATGTGCTCGGGCTGCGCCTTCTTCCACAGGGCGAAGTCGGCCTGGTTGCGCTTCTCGCCCACACCGTCGAGCTGGCGGCTGGCGTTGATAACGTCGTCGAGGTTGCGTCCCGACAGTATGCCGTAGTGATATTTCTCGTTATATTTTGCGATGTCGAAATAGATGCTGCCGTTGCTCTCATAGGCAAAGCCGTTGTCTATAATCTGCTTCACTAGCTCCTCCTGCTCTATGATGTGTCCAGTGGCGTGAGGCTCAATGCTTGGCGGCAGCACGTTGAGCGCCTTCATGGCGTCGTGATAGCGGTTGGTGTAGTGCTGTGCTATCTCCATAGGCTCGAGCTGCTCCAGACGTGCCTTCTTTGCTATCTTGTCGTCGCCATCGTCGGCATCGTGCTCCAGATGGCCCACGTCGGTGATGTTTCTGACGTAGCGCACCTTATAGCCCTGATGCTTGAGGTAGCGGAACAGGATGTCGAAGGTTATCGCCGGGCGTGCATGGCCCAGATGCGGATCGCCATACACTGTAGGGCCGCACACATACATGCCCACATTGGGGCTGTGGATAGGCACAAAGAGCTCCTTACGGCGGCTCAGAGTGTTATATATAAAAAACTTTTGTTCCATATTTTATTGTTTAAAATTAAACATGTCATTATCAGAATGATAACGCAACCCGACAACAAAACCACCAAGATACGTTTGAGCGTTATGCCCCGAGACGCTGATTATCTTATGCAAAGATAATGCAAATCGAGAGCAGAAACATCAAGCGTGCTTGAATGTTATGCCGAGATGCAGCTTATATTATGCAAAGATAACGCAAATCGAGAGCAGAATCGCCAAACCACGTTTGAGTGTTATGCCGAGATGCAGCTTATATTATGCAAAGATAACGCAAATCATTGGTTTAACAAAATCAATGCAATGTTTTTTGAAAATATGTCAAAAGTGAACATCAGAAGCCACGCCTCTCATTTATATGCCACGGATAAAAATATTTGCTGAATAAGATTTCACATTCCGGCTATTTATACTTGAATCACATTAAAGCCCCAATCTGTTATTAAGATTCGGTCGGGATATTTGTTTTATATTGAGCAGATTTTCGTTAAATTTTTCACAAGCACTCTTATAACTGGCTACGCCGAAGTTAAAGGAGTTCAAGCAGTTAGAGTCAAATGCCAACGTAGTGCTTGCGACAAGAAGCAACAAGACTTTTGGAACCTACAAGTAGTGCAATGTAGGGACGCACCCCAGGTGCGTCCACCTATCATCAAACATTCCATTATATCGTAAACCATTGTAATACAATGATTATCGGGAAACGCTGTTTAATTTGCCTGCGCTGAACTTGGTATGCGCTTAGCGCCTTGCGCCAATAGAAATAAAAAGACGGGCTGAAAACAGGAATGCACAAAATTGATAAAGCTACGTGCAATCTAATGACTGATTTGGGGGTAACAGACAGACTGCGACAACACCTACCTTAACAGCTGCAAAAAATCATAAGGAGAAAGCACGATTATGCTTAAAAAACATTCAAGAAGAAAGGTTTAAAAAGAAAGACTGTAATCAAAATCAGGCGTACAGGTTTCAAATCATTAACCTATCGTTTACGCATCGTAACTCGGCCACTTTTCACTCAAAAGTGGCATGTTTTTCAGGGCCAAACCGGCCTTTTGATTTTCATGTTTTGGCGAGTGGCTTGTTAAGAAGATGCAGAGAGGCATCAGCAGGCATGTATCACAGCCTGCCACATGGCGAAAGAGACGCTGCGCACCATAAGGGATGACAAAAGGACGTGCCGCCCAAATTCCCATGAAAGGAACCGGACGGCACGGAAAATATCAACTTAGCCCTTAAACGAAATTAAAGGCAGAAAGCAGGAACATCAAAACTAGCATTTCGGGTGGATGTCGAGCTTAACAGGGCGAACCATGTTCTTGGCATCAAGGATGGTGTCGAGATCTTCCTGAGTAAGTATTCCTTCCTCAAGCACAAGCTCAACAACGCCGCGGCCTGTCTCCATGGCCTTCTTGGCAATCTCTGTAGAATGCTCGTAACCGATGTAGGGGTTGAGGGCTGTAACGATGCCGATGCTGCGGTTAACCTCGCGGCGGCAGTTATCTTCGTTGGCAGTAATGCCGTCAACACAGAGCGTGCGCAGTGTGTCGCATGCGTTGGCCATAAGGTCTACTGACTCGAAGCAGCACTGAGCCATGACAGGCTCCATGGCGTTAAGCTCCATCTGGGCAGCCTCGCCGGCCATGGTGACACAAAGCTCGTTGCCGATAATCTTGAACGCAACCTGGCTTACAACCTCAGGAATAACGGGATTTACCTTTCCGGGCATTATTGACGAACCGGGCTGACGTGCCGGGAGATTGATTTCTGCGAGACCGCAGCGCGGACCGCTGGCCAGCAGTCGAAGGTCGTTGCTTATCTTGCTCATCTTAACGGCGATGCGCTTCAGCTCTGACATATAGCCTATCATGCAAGATGTGTCTGAGGTTACGCCCACGAGGTCTTTTGCGAGAGTGATGTCCCATCCGGTAATCTCTGCCAAAGCCTTAACACACTTCTCTGCGTAGCCCGGCTCAGAGCAGATGCCCGTACCTATGGCAGTTGCGCCCATGTTGACCTCAAGGAAGTCGGCTGCAGCCTGGTCGAGATGCAGCAGCTCTGCCTCGAGTATGCTTGCAAAGCCTGAGAAGGTCTGTCCGAGAGTCATCGGCACAGCGTCCTCGAGCTGTGTGCGTCCCATCTTTACGATGTGTGCAAACTCTTCCGACTTCTTGCGGAATGCCGCGATAAGCTCTTTGATATGTGGAACAAGGGCAAGATGGCTGGCATACATGCCCATGTGGATAGCCGTAGGATATGCGTCGTTGGTAGACTGTGAGCGGTTCACGTGGTCGTGAGAAGAACAGTGCTCATAGTCGCCCGGCTTGAAGCCCATGTGTTTCAGCGCAATGTTGGCGATAACCTCGTTGGCGTTCATATTGGTGCTGGTGCCTGCTCCGCCCTGAATCATGTCCACGGGGAACTGGTCGTGATACTTGCCGGCCAATATGTCCTGACAAGCAGCCTTGATACCCTCATACTGGGCATCGGTAAGCAGCCCGAGCTGATGGTTTGCCTCAGCAGCAGCCCACTTTGTGTATGCCAGACCGTTGATGAACAGAGGATACTGGCTGAGTTTGAACTTACTGATTGAGAAATTCTCAACGCCGCGCAATGTCTGTATGCCATACAATGCGTCTGCCGGAATCTCACGTGCGCCGAGGAGGTCGTGCTCCATACGGATATTCTTTTCTGAATTCATAGTTTTAAGGTTTATATTTCAATTATGTGTTTTTACTATATTATTAAGGTGTTTCGGCATTATGTTCTGCCTCCTTCCTTTCAGTGTCAAAGATAGTGCTAACTTTTCATTGTGCCAAACATTATCAGTTTTTTAACACATCTAACGCACGTATTAGCGTAAAACAGGCTAAAAAGCAGTACATATATCTTACAAATAGTCAACAAACGGCAAATTTGGCATCGTCATCTACTCACCGGCAGTCATATGTCCCATCCCCGTTCTTTCCGGTATGTCCTCACAACTGGCATAAAAAAATAATGGGAGCATCCTCACGGACACTCCCATTCTCTCCTGCAACTTGACCTGTCGGTCAATATATAAAAAACTTACCTAACTCTTATTTTCGTCACCTGCGAGCCGCTCTCTGTCTCTGTGCGCACGACAACCATGCCGCTGTCGACACCATTGAGAGTGCAGGTGAAGTTGCCGTTGGGCGTTACTTTCTTCAGAAGTGCACCGCCTGCCGACCATACGCTCACTGAACGCAGAGCCGTGTCTGACGTAACGACAACCTGGCGCGGAACGATAGAGCTTACGCTGACGTTGCCGTCGGCGCCCGTTTCGGTTATGCCCGTTGTACCCGAGCCGTGACCTATCAGGAAGTAGCGGCCGTATGACGGACCGTTCACCGTGAGCTGATAGCCTTCGTAGAGCGGTGTCTCGCTCTGCAGCTCGGCATCGTAGATAGCGGCATCCTTAACGGCTGCCACGCCGCTGAACGTAAGAGTTACCACTGAGCCGTCGGCTGCCGTAACGCCTAACGGTATGCGCTGTGCGTCTTTCAGCTGGTTGACGCTCACTGCCGTGTTGCCGGCTACGGTGTAAACCTTAGGAGCGTTGTCGGCATTGCCTGTCAGTCCGCTAATCATCTGTGCATCCTCCATGCCGAAGCCGTTGCTTGCCGAAGCGGCATAGCGCACAGCCGCGCTGCTTGAGCCTTCAGCGTCTTCTGCCTTTATTTTGAGAGAAACGGTCTGTGAGCCTTCACCTGTTGAAGTTGTTTCAAACTTCTGCATGTCAGCAGTGAATTTAACTTCGACACCTTCGGTAGAAGGAGTTTTAGCCTCAACATAGAATACTGAATATGGTGCAATAAGAGATGTCGGAGCAGACCATCCGTTTTCAGTAAAAGCAACCGCATTGTCTTCTGACATATCGCCAATCCAATATTTCTGTGCCAGCACGTCGCTATTGGCAGCAACAAACGCCTGAACATCGAGAGGAGCCATAAACGGATTACCTACCATCAGATACTTGCCGTCAGCAGACGGAGTAAGCGTAGTCGTAACATCATTTTGAGGATTGTATTTTAAAGGATTGCTTCTATCCAACAAACCTGTCACAAGCAGCTTGCCTGCATTGGTACGGTCAACGCTTTTATCCTCCTCAGCAGTACTTACATCATAACTTTTATCGGCCTTCGGGAAACGGAATAGCAATGATGTTGCATCTTTAAGTACACCCTTGATAGAGAATCCACCACCTGCAACATAAGGCACGCTTGCGTCGTTGTATGCAGAACTCCATTCTGTAGTATTAAATGACACCGAAGTATTTGGTGTCTGTTCTTCTACAATCGTTGCTCCTGTACTCCAGCTGCGCTGGTAAACGGCAGGATTCAGACGGTTATAGCCTCCATCAGTGAATTTTATATCCTTGAAATACTCTGTAGCCTGCTGTCCTGTAGTCTTCGGAGCATACCAGTCGCCGGCTACAACGCCCTGCAGCGGTGTGCTTACGGCTGTCCACTGTCCCGGAGTAACCTCCACGTCTGTCCATGCCTTGCTATAGAGCAGCTGCTCAGCATGCAGCATCTGTGCGCCCAGTTCAAAGTGGATGTCGCGGCAGATATTCACACGGTAGCGCTGAGTGGTGAGCGCTCCGTCTTTTTCATAAGCCATCAGGTCATACTGAATATTCTCTGTCGGCAGTTCCATATAACTTGGACGGCTCGTATTTACCCATCCATTACCGCCATCTCCAAATCCTGCTATGTAAAGTTCAGCCTTGCTGTCTTTCGGCATGATGACATTAGAGAACAGCATCGGCACAAAGCCTTTGTCTGTTGTATTTTCAGCATTATCAGTATATGTGCCGTCGGTATTCTTCAAGTCTGTTGCATCAGCACGCTTCCAGTTGGCATCATTATTCCAGTTGCTTGTAGCGCCCGTTCCATTCCATACAAGATTTTCAGGCACAACCTTCATGTCAACCGTAAATCTTCCGAAACAAGCATTTGTAGTATTATCACCATGCTCTTCAAAATGTACAGCAAAGGTATAAGTATATCCTTCTTTAGGTTGGAAACGGAAACCATTTGCCTGCGTAGTCTGCGTATCAAAATATATTTCCATGTAGTCCTCAAAAGAAGACTGATCATCATATTCTTCTGCATACAATGACTTTAATGTACCTATCGGCAACGAAAATTCACTAAAATCTGCAGGAAAATAGGTATCATTCTTATATTCAGGATCATCTGTATCCACAAGATATATTTTGCTGTAAGCATCTGGAGATATAGAAGTAATCATACCAATATAACTTGCACCCGCTGACACTAATTGAGCACCACGCAAATTAACTTTTATCGGCTGATTGACAGAAGTAGATTCAATTTGGCTCAAGCCTATACGCAATCCAGGATTAAAATCATCTGCGGGATATTTTACGGCATTAAAACCTGCACGCAGCTGTGGCGCGTCACCTGAAGCATTAAGTTCCAATGGTATATAAGACCAACAAACTTTTGACCACATATCATCACTGATACTTCCATCAGGAGACTGAAGTGTCGGTATCGGCTGAATCACCAATTGTAATCCCGACTTCAAAAGAGTTATATCCAGATTCTCTTTATGCAGGATAAGCCTTGCATGTATACCTTCTTTAAAGGTCTTAGTTGTAATATAATAATTGATTATATTTATCATATTCTGCGACAGATTAACCGTTTGTCCGTCAATTGTCTCATGGTCACCTGCCGTCACATCCGTAAGATCTTCTTTGTCTGGATAAATGTCGCGGAATGTAGTAAGTGCGCTTAATAATGTCACATTACCATAATCTGGATTTTCAGCCAAGAATTCATCTTCCGTACCAAAGAACCAGTCGAAATAAACACCTTTATCTATTATAATATAAGATTCTGTTCCGTCTTCTTCTGATACAGGCACACGCATCTGGGCTGAGAAATTGAATATCTGTCCGGCACAGAAATCTGTTGTCGGGTCAACAACCTCACCATTAACGCGAAGCAATGTCTGCGCTGTAACATGGAAAGGTGTATTTATACCACACGGATCATTTATATCTTCAGCAAAATCCGCAGCTGTAGCCTGGTTACCGTCATTTACCTGAATTAGCATCAGGTAAGAACGGTTCGGAGTCAATGCCGAGTAGAAATCTACAGCCAATGATTTTGTGCCGGCTTCATCAGTTGTACGGTAAAAATAATACTTACCCGTTCCATCACCATTATCTCTTGCCAAACGTGGATGTGGCAATAAATCATAATCTGTATTCGAGTCAAAATCTAATTTGAAATAAAGTGTATTATATTTTTGGTTATAATACTCTCCGCCCAAATCCGGATTATTATTACCTACCTCAACAACAGAATATTCTATTGCGCCTTCATAATCTCCACTATGTTGTGTTAAATAATCCTCATACTTTGCCTTGTCGATAAAACAAAAATCTATAGCATCAGTTTGATCAGTTCCTTCTTTTTCACCTAAACGTGAAAGCAGACGATCCCAATCAAGCTTAATACTCATCATAGTTCGTTCACTCGTACATGTAGCTTCCAATTGTTTAACCTCAGCGCTTGGTGTTGCCAAATATACACGGATATCGTCAATATACATATCACCACCTTGTGTTGATTCACTGTTGTTATCAACCTGAAGAACATAAGAGTCATAAAGTGCATCATTCTCTACAATGAAAGAGAAATACATCTGTAACCATTCGTTTGTTCCTGTTCCCGTTCCGGGCATACCTCCTGTCAGATAGTCTGTACGGCGTATCTGACTTGAGGCATGACGATATATCGGCACATACACATCCTGACCTGTAGCTTCATCCTTTTTTACACCCATCACAGAGAAGAGCATGCCGGCATCAGGAGTTGTAGAACTATATCCTGCACTCTTAACCCATGCCGTTACGAACATTTCCGAACCGGAACACAATTTCTGTTCAAATGGCAATCGGGCAATAACTCCGGCACGGTCAGAAGCATCAATAAACATATGATAAGTACTGTTTGGAAGAAGTTTTCCTGCATGATTGAGCGTACCACTAGTCCAATATTTATCTTCTATAAATCCATTCATGATTGAATAATATCCCCACTCAGGGAAATATCCGCTTTGCCCTTTGAAATCAGTACCGTCAGCACCATCGTAGAACGAATAGCTGCTTGAAGTCCAATCCAATGGGAATTGATAGAAATCGGGCTGACCATAAAGTTCAGATACGCTTGGATCGTAATCGAAATCTAGCTTGGTAAGCAACTGATAATTCTCACTCAAATATTTATCAGTACGGAACTGATAATACTTCAAGTTATTGTCCTGAATAGTGCCGTTTTCAATTTGCTCTAATTGTGTCTGTGTCAGCAATCTGGTATCACGCACAAAAATCAAATTATATTTCGCAATATTATATGTTGTACCGGAAACTGTTTTTGTAACATAAATAGTTGCAGTACTGTTATTTGCATTAACATACTCTGTACCATCCGAATAATTAGAATTTGGATAATTAAACTGAATTATACGTGACGTTCCGTTCAAAGATTCTGTCGCTAACTTTATTCCAGACCCGTTATCAACCAGTTTTACATCTAATACATCATTATCGTAATCTATCGCCGCATCAGGAATTGCATACGACCGGGCATCCTTTGACAATGCCACAAGTTCTTTCGTATTATTTGAAATACGTGTAAACGGGAATGAGATGTCATATTCCTCCAAATATTTTCCTGTTGTAGTACCTCCTTGATAAGCCGTATTTTTCAGGCGTCCCATACCATTTTGCCATGTCACGGTGGCACCCTCTCCCGTATCGCGGCCATCCACCGCCATGATATAGTAGATTATGCGGTGAGTAAGCGTGGGCTCATATGTCAGTCCGTCAGACTGGTTTGACGGATAAAATGAAGATGAGCCGGAAGCGTCGCTATAACTCTTAGTAAAGTCTGTATATCCTGACACATCACACCCCACAAGATAATAATTATTGTCAAAGGTCTGAGCTGCCGTTTCGCCAAACCATGCTTTAAACTCTTCATCTGTCGGGACATAAAATTTCATATCCATAACATCAGATGTAGTAAGCGGCTTGCCCACATAACCATTAGCAAAACGGCATGGCGTAGTACCTGCAGGTGTCAAAAGATCCCATACCTCGTCACTACCTGTATTTTGTGTGCGGAAAGTTCCATCAGTACGATAGCTGTACCAACGCTGATAAGATACAACACTAGAGTTTGACAATCTGTCAGGCACAGCCAATGTTACAGATGTTCCTTTATGAACATAGATTGTATCCATATATACATGGCTGGCCTGTATATCGCCCTTCGGGCCGGAATACCATGCAGTTTCATCATTAAACGTATCCATATTCTTTGCGGCTTCAGATATGTTTGAACGCAAGTCAAACCATTTGGCAGCTTTATGATGAATGGTCACGTTTGAATAATCTACAACATCTGAATACAACGTTATTTCATTCATAGCAAGTTCATAATCTGAACGTCCAGGAACTAATTGTAAACGCAAATAGCGCGTGTTAATCGCATTTTTCAAGCAATAATCATGCTGCTGTACTGTTCTATCACCAGCAAAACTTTCAACGAGTTTCCATGTATAACCATTTGTTGACGAATAAACGTGTAACTCATCTTCTCTTTCCTGAGTATCTCCTCCACTAAGAAAATGAAACGCACGTATTGTTCTTTTTACATTAAAATCTATATCAACATTTATCGTCCCGGCTCTACTTGAAGCCCACCAAGTACCAGTATTGCCATCAAATGCATAAGATATTCCATTATAATACCCACTTGCATTAGACTCTTTTAATGTCTTGGCTGTAATATCAGCACCATATGTACTGACTTTAGAATTTTCGTCTATCATCAGATACTTATTTCCTTCCTCTTGCGCCAAAGCATTCTGTACAAGGAATGTTGCGCAGAAAAGAATGAGAAGTTTATATAAATTATATATTTGTTTCATATCTTATGTCCTCCTTATTTATTTTTTGAACATATTAAGCATTTCATGACGCAGATAGTCGAGACCGAACTCCGGTGTACGCGTTTTGCTCTTAAACGGGAAGTTGGTAATGTCGTCGGTAAGAACCTTTACTGTGTATGTGCGGTTATATGTTGCGCCATTATCTTTCCATGTAACCAAAAGGCTAAGATCAAAAGTCTTGCCGGCAGATGCCGTAACATGGCCCTTAATAGTCTTCACATTAGTAGTTTGGCTTTCAAAGATTATGCCGTCAACACCTTCTGGAATATTCCAATTACATTCAGGATTAGTAACAGTGGTTGTTCCTCCACTATTTTTCACTCCATTTACGGTAAACTCAAACTGGCATCCTTCGGGCACTACTATTTGATATGTATTATCAAAGCCTGTAATCTGAACTTCCACGGGCAGGCTGCCTATCGGGCTTACCCAACATTGCGCTGCGAGGTCGAGGCCATAGTCGTTTAGCTGCAGCGTAAGCGGGAAGATGCTGTTGCGCGGAAGCTCGCCTCTTGCGGTGGTTGCCTCGTATGTAATTCCGTTCATCTCGTCAGTAGTAACGCTGACATTAAATTTATGGTCTGCCGGTGAAGAGTTTACATAAAAGTCAGGAATAACAAGTGTTCCTGTTGTACCTGTACCGTCAGCTTTCAGAGTTCCGTCACCAGGAACAGTTATATTCTTTGTCGTTGTGTATGTCGCTCCTTCCAACGTTTTATCTGAAAAGAGAGTTATCTTGTCGGCATATCCGCCAAACGACAGGGCCGTAACCTTTGTGTTGGCCTTACCTGATATACTCATTCTTATCTTGCTGACCAGGCGGTCGAGACCGATAGAGATGCTCTTGGTGGCAGCCGTAACCACAACCGTCTGCTTTGCACTCATAGGGATAAACTTTCTCTCAGCAAAATTAAGCTTTGCAGCTGGATCTTCAAGCACGATATTATCTATATCCACATTCAGAGTTGTGAGTGAAGCACCATTCTGCAATCCTGTAAGACTGCCCCATAAATTATCATAATAAGTATCAATGTTGGCAAAGGCATAAACTGTGTAAGTGCCTTCGGGAAGCGTGAAGGGGTCTGACACCCACGACTTCAGATTGCCCTGCTGCGCTGCGGTGTTACCGGCAAATTCATCATCGGTGTTGGGCAACAGTTTTTTGGTAACAACATTGTTGTCGCCTACAATTAGCACGCAGAGGTTGTGCATATACTCACCATTGGTGCCAACTTCGTCTGCCCTTGTGTTCAGGTCGCCTTCCTCACGTGCCGTAATGCTCAGCTGCAGCGTAGCGGTGCCGTCGCCGCCCTGGTCGATGTCGTCGTCGAACGAGCATGAGGCAAGAGGCACGGCGCACAGCCATGGCAGCAGCCATAACATAGCCTTATATATATGTTGTTTCATTTTATTCATAACGTCAGTGTTTTTTCGTTAAAGTCATTTTATCACATATGCAGAGTCTCCGGGTCGAGCAGCAACCAGTCGTTTACGTAAACATCAAGAATGATGTTCTCGTCCTCGCCGGGCACTTCGCCTCCGAGCGAATAAACGCTGTTGACCGTAAGTTTATATATATTGTTTCGCACAATGGCATACTCCATTATACCCTTCTTTGTATCATCATTGTCATTGCTGTGGCGCACCCACCATGTGTAATAGCATGTGGCGTCTTCGTATGTACGCACTCCGTAAGACTGCAAGGCGTTACGGGTAACAATGCCGTTCTGGTCGAGCTCAACTTTATAAGTTCCGTTCAGACTTGCCGAATAGCCGCAATTGCTGAGCATATATGCGCTCCATTTAAGACTTTCCTTAACCTGTGCAAGGTCTTGTGCTTCGTCCTGCCCCAGCAGAAAAGCCTTATAGCCTGACGGGTCGTTGTCGAGCAGCGATGCCGCAAAAGTCTTTACTGATGCCCAATTGTCGCAGGCATCGATTTTATCGTCAAACTGACTGAAGTCGGCACCATACACGTATGTCATCATGTCTTCCATTGATGCAAATAGGTGAGTGCCGAGGGCGAAGAATGTTGCGCCGTTCTGATAATTTGCCACGCCCTGCGGATTAAACTTTGCCTTGAACACCACGCCCGTGCTGTAGTCGCTGCCTGCCGCATCGGCTGCCGTAGTGTTTTCGAGGGTATAGCCTATACGCAACCATCCGTCAGAGACAGAAGTGCCCGGCTGAACGTAACCTGCCCACCCGTTGGGGTCTGAAGAACCGTTCATAAACCATGTTCCGTAAAGATTTCCATTCTTGCTTGCCGTCCATGGGTCGAGCACGTAATTTGTTGCTGCGCCGTTCTCTTCTGCAGTTTCATTGCCGAGATAAGACAGATTGGTGCCGTTAACATCGTCAGCAACGCGCTTTATGATATAGCTGCCTGCAGTAAGATTGTTCACCAGGGCTGCGCCGGTTATCTTAACGGTTGCATTAGGATATGCCGGGTCGGTACAAGTATAAGACGCTTCGGCCTTATAGTCGAGCCTTGCTGCCATGCGCTCTACGTTTACCTCAGCCTTTGCCGGATCATTTTCCGGGTTAGATTCAAGCGTGAGCGTGGCGTCGGCTGCTGATGTCATTACGAAGTCAGAATAGCCTGACTCTGAGGCTGTCCATGCCGTGGTCTGTATATGATTGCGCACGTCGGCGAGCGTGAGCGACTGGCCTGTCCACCAGTCTGCGCCCGGATTTGCCACCACGAGCACGTTATATGTTCCGTCGTCGAGGTCTACCTGCTGCGGCGTTGTAGTATATTTGCGGTCGATGCCGTTGCCCGGCTCGGTATAGCTTCCAACGTTAAATGTTGCTACAGCCATGATTTTGGTTGAGCCGTCGCTGTTTACTCCGTCAGTGCCGCTGCCCTGATAGAAGAAGGCCACGGCCGACTTTATCTCATTTTCTTTAGTTTGCCCTTTTTCCTGTTCGCCTCCCGTGGGATTTGAGCGCGTAGGCGTGCTTTGCTGCGATGCGAAGCTGAGCGAGACATAAGAAGATGCCGACATGCCGCCTCCGCCTGACGGAGCGGTGTCGATGTCTTCCTGCGCACAGCCGGCCGCAAGAGATGCCATAAGCAGGCATCCCGCAACGCCCTTAACTGTATGTAATATATTCTTGTTCATAGACATTCGTGATTTTTAGGTTGGTTGGCTGTTTAAATCACAGTTCCTCAAACTGCACTCGCTTGCTCCATCCCAGCACGCTGATGCTGATATTTACGTAAGCCAGGCGGTCGCCCTTGAGGTAGAAGTCGAGCTGATAGTCGTAGCCGCGGTCGAGGAATTCCTGTTCCGAGTAGCGGTATATCTCCTCGCTCGTGCGCAGACGGCTGAGCAGGTCGGGCAGATTGACGCGCACCACTTCCATGTTGGTGTTTTTGTTCACTATAGACAGTATGCCGTCGTCCTTTGCATCGGCATGATACAATATGCGCGATGTCATAAAGTCGGCATGAGCTATCTTGCCCACTCCGTCTATCGGGTCGCCGTTATGGTCGAAGGCCGGCGTGCGGTCGTCGGTATTCCATGTTGCATGCGGCGTGTAGACCACGGTGCTGGTCTCGTCGAGCGAGTTGTCCCAGAGGATGTGCGAGTTGCGGTCGGTGATGGTCATGTCATAGTTTGCCACGTCCATCTGTGTGGGGTCGTCGAGCTCGCGCATTGTCACGTTGATTTTCTTGGTGTCGCGCATGAGCGAGATGGTGTGGTAAGTAGGCTTTCCGGCGAACACCTCAACAGGTTCAACCTCCATGCCGTGCCACAGAGTGTCGAGCGGCAGTCCGTGGTTGTCAACAAGGAGCATGTCGCTGCCCTGCTGTGTTGTCTCGAGTCTGACGTCGAGTGCCGTCATGTCGTCTCCGGCAGTAAGGTCAGAGCGGACGAAGCGTGCGCGTCCCGACTCCATCTGCTCAGAGTAAGAGTTTTGTCCGGCAAGCACTATGAACTTATACTTGCCCGGGTCGAGGTCCATCTTCATTGAGTATGTAGGCACAGCCAGCGGCAGCGAGCTGCCCACGTTGGCCTCCGACTGGCGTGTGACATACTTGCCGTTTTCGTCGAACACGTAGACATCTACAGCTCCCACATGGTCGTTGAACATGTCAGCGCGCTCAAGATTGTAGTCGTACTTGAAGTTGAGATACAGCCCCATGGGACAGTCGTCTCTGTCTTCGGTCATCATGTCGCACGATGTGAACACCGGTGTCGACAAAGCCGCAATGCACAGCCAAGTCAGACGCTTTATTGAAAGATACTTCATAAGCATATATATTTTTTGTTTTTATTTCCTTTATCCATATTTAATTGTTGCATTGTCTTTGCGCAGCGACATTGCTGTCTATCCTCGCCGGGCCAGCCCGGATGCCTATCTGTCTGTGTTGCTTAAGCAGATGTTTAGCCTTGGGCTGTCGCTGTTTATGTTGTGGGCACTTGCCCTTGAGCGTCGTGCCTCGTTGTTGTCAGTTTTGGTTTGCGGCAACATTGTTCCGCAACGGCTCCTCTCTCTGTGCCGGAGCTGCACCCCGCCGTATCTCATGGTGTCTCTGCGGGCAGACTTACATGCAGGCCACACCTCTGCGGCTTCTGCCTTTTTAAGAAAATGTGCGGCCGGCCCATACCGGCCGCACACTGATGTTGTCAATTAACTTTAACTTTTATGAAGTTCAATCTTATTAGAGATTTACGTTCTGGCTGCGCTTAGCCCAAGAGAGAACGTTGATTTCAACAGAAATGTAAGATTCCATTGGATCGTCAGGAGTACCATAAACTTCAGGAACATCAGCATAACCGATATCTCTAATTGCAGTTACGTTTATCTCATACCAGTTGTTACGCAAAACGCCATAACGGCCAAGGAAGTTATTTTCATTTCCGCCGTATTCAACATTTTTCCATGGAGTCTGGTTATCATCGAAATGTCTGATCATTACCGGATAGTAAGCAACACCGTTTGCATAGCAAGAAACTTTCTTACCAGCATTTACTGCTGCCAAAATAGCATTATTAGCTTCTGTACCAGGTTTCAGAGCATCAGGAATTTCATCACCTTTAAAGTCACCAGCTTTATCAGCAGATATTTCAATCTTTGTAACAGTCAAATCACCTGCAGCTTTATCAAATGTCACAGTAAGGTCGTCTCCTGTTATTTTTTTATCTGCACCGTCCAAATTTGCTGTCAACGCTGCTATTACAGCCTGATTGCCAAGATATTCTGCCTTAATTTCGTTTTTAGCTTGTTCTTCATTATAAATAGCACCCTTATTGTTATTCACGATATAGAAAGTATTACCTGCATTCAACGTAGCAGCTACAATAACACGTGTTGTCTGGTTCTGATTCTGACTATTTACATTAAATGTATTCTCAAGACAATAACCAGCAGTAGTCATTGCTGTCATACTGCTTGGAACTGGAGTAGTTCCAGATATCATATTGAAGTCAGCAGGAATATAGTCCCCTTCACCATTATAATTCGGGTCAACACCCCAATATGTACGATAAAGATTAGGACCAACAGCTGCAGAACCAACAAAGCGATAGTCACCATTTACGTTATAAGCCCACCAAGTATCTGAACCATTCATGTTGCGAACAAGGTATGTCTTTTTATTTGTAACATCAAATGTCCATCCACTTAATGTATAACTTATACCTGCATTATTTCCAAGATTACCGTCAGCACCAGTCACTGTAACCTTAGCAACAGCTCTCTCAACATAAACACTTGCTGCAGGATTATCTTCAGCTTCTGCTGCTGTAGAATATACATTTTCAGCATTAATCAACGTAAGAGTTGACAGCTTGCCACCAGTCGGCTGAGTTACGCCTCCAGGAACACTATAAAGAGGAGCATTGGTCATAAAGAAACCATCGCCTTCATCAGTTGTATCATACAATCTCTCTGCAGCAATTTCCTGTGCAGCTGCACTAAATGCAGCTAATGTAGTTGATGTGCTAAGATCTGTTCCATTCAGTTTCCAGGTTGTACCTTCATTTTCTGTAGTTAAAATATCGCCACGGTTAACCACTACCAAAGCATAAAGATCACCATTTACCGGTTTTTTAATTTCTTTGGTCACTTTAAATGTTGATGTGATATTACCACCGACAGTATTCGGAGTTATAGTGCCGAGGTCATATCCTCCTGCAAATTTTGCCGATGCCTCATCAGTACCTTCGAATATTAACAATGTAGCATTATTCACAGCATACTCTACAGGAAGGCCATCATCAAAGTTGTCATTTGCACGTGTACTTGGTGTTGTCGGCAGATTGATCGCAAGGCTGATATAGCCCTTTTCACCAGGTAATACAGTTCCCTGTCCGCCATTGTCAATAACATCCTCGCTTGAACAAGCTCCCAGCATCAGCGCTGCCAATGCGAAGGAAAATAATTTTACTTTTTTCATAATTTAAAAAATTGAGTTGGTTTAAAAATATTTTTATCAATTCTCGTGTTTTTACATGTCGAGTATCTGCAGGTTTTTGTCCACTCCCTGTGCTCCGGCCTGCTTAGCCTGATTGAGCAGCTGGCGTGCCTGGTCGGTGTTGCCCTCGAGCATGGCCATCACGCCCTTGGCGTGCAGAGCCTGCGGCGAGTTGCCTGCCTTGCTGAGATAGCGCTTAGCACCTTCAAGGTCGCCGCTCTCCATGCGTGTGCATGCGGCATTGATGTTGGCCGTAGGGTCGTCGGGATACATGCGCACGGCGGTCTCCATAACCTCGTTGAACTCGCGCGAGCCCGGCTCGTAGGTCTGTGCCACCATATACATCTCTTCGAGCGAAAGCTGCTGCGGCTTGGTCTTCAGCACCTGTTTTGCCTCGTCTACCGAGAACGGGCGCACGCTGTAGCTCACCACATAGTCAGAGTGGCGCAGAGCGGGATACCATGAGTCGAGCATAAAGCGGTAGTCTGTAGGATAAGTAGACTTAATCTTCCACTCTTTGGCATCGGGGTCGAGCGTCTTGTCGTCGATGAGCTTAAGTATGGCATCGCTGTTGTCGAGATTGCCCTCAACGACATACTCGCGCAGGCCTTCCCAGTCTTCAGGCGTAGACGATACGGTGAAGAGGCGGTCTTCTATATGCACGAGCTTGCGCACATAGTCCTTGAGCGTCTTGGCACGGTTCTGTGCCAGATATGCGTTGTGCTCATAAGGCGACTCGGGCGAAGCATATCCGTGGATTTCGATGTTTGTTATGGTTGTGTTCTTGTCGTTCTTCACGAGGTTGATTGTGTTCACAATTTTCTCCAGCTCGCGCGGGTTGTTGCGGTATTCGGGATAGAGAGTGATTTTGTCAACGGGGAAGTCGATAAACGCGCGTCCTTCCTCATGGCGCACCTTCTGTGCCTCGGCTGCCGGGCGCATATACGGCATGAACGGCGTGCGCAGGCGCTTCAGCTCAACGGTGTTCTGGTCTTTCACGTCGCCGCATCCGCAGAGGTCTTCAGCCACGATGACGTTAGAGTTCTTCATCCAGGACTCATAGGGCAGCACGGCGCTGTAGTGGAGCGTCTGGTCGGTGTTGTTCTTACGTCTTACGGCCACCACGTTTGCCGGAAAGTCCTTATGTCCGCCGCGGCGGTAAGAGATGTCCTGCTTGCGTCCGTTCACTACTATCTGCGGCATCTGCCTCTCCTCGGTGTTGTTAGTGATGATGGGCGTGAAGACGAGCCTCATGTTAGAAGGCAGCTTCAGCGAGTCCATATTGAGGTCGAGGTCAACCACCATAGTCTGGTTAGTGTTCTCTACCTTGATATTCTCTACCGTCACCGTCCGTCCGGCCAGCTTAGGCTCCACGCTCTGTGCCTGCAGCGCGAGCGGCGCGGCCAGCAGGCATGCACAATATATAGATAATCTTTTCATGTCCTTGGTGGTTTATAGTATCAGAAGATGTAAATAAGACTCAGCGCGGCCTTTGTCGGGCCGAAATAGTTGGTGTGCGACGACTTGAGCTTCTCGCCGCAGGTTCCGCACTTGTATTTGTCATACTTTATGTAGTCGTATCCCAGGCCTATGGATGCCTCAAAGTTCCAGTGCTTTGACATCACCCACTGATATCCTGCCGTTACGCCTCCGCCTGCATACCATCCTTCATAGCGGTGGTCCTCAAGCTCGGGGAAGAACCCGAAAGGCAACTCAACGCTGCTTGCGTTGAACTGTCCGCCCATGAGGTGGGCACCGATGAACCAGCCATTGAAGCTCTCGCAGAACCAATAGCGGTATTCAGGCATAACAAGCCAGTGGCGCAGACTCGACTGGTCGCCGCCCGACTGTTTCCACGGATTAAGACCATAGAACAGCTGCAGCGTGCTTTTCTTACCTACTGAGGCTTCAATTCCTAAGTTAGGAGTTGTGGTAGCCCAGTATAATGCATTGGTCTTCAACGCCACGTTCTGTGACAGCATTGTGGCTGAAGTTGCCAACACAAATAGTGCTGTACTTAATATGCGTTTAATCATAAATCCTGTAAATATTTTAGTTTTTTCTATTTCTCGGAATCTTGTTTTTATTCATAGTTATATTATCTCAGCAGATGCTATTATAGCATCGTTGACCAATCATTTCACATCGTAAAACTGCATTCTCAGACTATGTTGTTGCCTTATGACAATTTCAGTTAGCAGTTTAGTTTACAGCCATGCTTGCACGGCCGTTCATGCTGATAGGTTCGTATATGTTATTTTTACCGATTACAGGTTTTTCACATTAGTAGTTCGAATGCTGACACCATTTAAGGTTAAGCTCGTTCGACATTTTTGTGCTAAAGTTCTTATTCCAAGCAGCATGTTTGTAAAAAACACACCTTATTTAAGGAATATTTATCTTAAAACTTTTCAATTGCAAAAATAACAATAAGTAATTACAAAGGATCCCTCTTAGCGTTAAAAATCATTAATCAGGCACTTTTTCTCAATAAAAAGTTTTGGTGTCAGAAATATACTTTTTTGCCTTAAATACAGGGAAATGCAGGCATCAGGCAAGAAAAAAATACTTACATACATCAAGCATAGCCAACAAAAATATATCATCACGCACATTTTCGGCTTGCGTAAGCATATGCAGCGACAGAATGACATAATGAAAGAATATTAGAACATACACTTACAATGTGATTCTGGCTGACGTTCTCATACTGAAGTATTCAGAAATTAAAATCATCCGGCCGCAAAAACGGGCAGTTTTCGTGTGCAAGCGCAACGCCCTACAGCATAAGGCGTTACGCCGGATGAAGGCAATGTGTGCAATGTTTTTTGTCCCAATTAGGACAAAAAAGCCATTATTTCAATAAAAAAACAGGGTGGTTTCAAGGTCTGAAACGGCCTGTTTTTGATGCAAAAGTGGCCGAGTTATTCAGAAAAAGCTGCCCGTTTGGACATAAATGTAAATATTGTTTACCAAAACACGGCCATGCATGGCTCATTATTTTCTATTTCGTCAGAAAATCCGTACAAAAACGAAATGACACTTTGGCATGTAAAAGAGCAAATTATAAAGCAAGACAACACACACCACGAGCCCGAAGGGCTGCACCTCAGTAACCGTGGGTGGTACACCCACGGATGCAGCAACGCAAGAGGCATCACCCGAAGCGGTGATACTTCATAATTAAGGATAAAGATAATACGAAAGTAGCACCACTTCGGGTGCTTATCGTTACACATCGGGAAATCCGGGCGTGGCTACGCAAGGCTACGCCACACCCGGTTACGAAAGTTTAGCCCTTCGGGCTGCATATCCTCTTCGGCATACAGAACAAAACGCATGAAAAGGAAACCGTAAGTATGCATATACAATATGAAAGGACACAAGAGCGCATGAAGAGAAGACCGTTTAAAAGCATACAAACAAACCAAAACGAATGAAGTGGTATGACGGCAAGTATGCACTTCTAACACGAAAGGAACAGCAAAGCGAATGAAGCAAGAACTCCAAAAGACGCACGCACCACGAGCCCGAGGGGCTGCACTTCAGTAACCGTGGGTGGCACACCCACGGATTCAACCACCCCAAAGAGGCATCACCCGAAGCGGTGATACTTCATAATTAAGAATAAAGATAACACGAAAATAGCACCACGAATAGGGGAAATCCGGGCGTGGCTACGCAAGGCTGCGCCACACCCGGTTACAGAAGTGAAGCCCTACGGGCTGCATATCCTCTTGCGGCATCTAGAACAAAACACATGAAAAGGAAAGACATAAATATGAATATACAATATGAAAAGGCACAAGAACGCATGAAAAAGGAAATGTTTAAAAGCATACAAGCAAGCCAAAACGCATGAAGAGGTATGACGGCAAGTATGCAGTTCTAACACAAAAGAAATATCAAAGCGAATGAAGCAAGAACGCAAAAAAACGCACACGCCACGAGCCCGAAGGGCTGCACATCGATAACCATGGGTGTGCCACCCACGGATTCAGACACATAAGAGGAATCACCCGAAGTGGTGATACTTAATTAAATGAATGAAGAGGCATGCAAGATGAAACCAGCCGGAACAAACGGGACAAACAAAACATATATGCATAATATAAAGTACACGCGGGCGCGCATACTTGCGCCCCGGCACATCGGGCATGACATAATTTAACTTGCCGAGCTGAAAAATATAAGGCCATTTATTTTGCTTTACCGCTGATTTTAGGTAACTTTGCCAAAAGTTTAACCTGAATAAAGACATAATTTTTAATTTTTTCACCATGGCTTATACACGCATAACTGCTGCCGAAGCTGCGGCAATGATTAAGAACGGAGAGAACATTGGTCTGAGCGGATTTACGCCCGCAGGCACCGCCAAGGCCGTAACCAAGGAGCTGGCCAAGATAGCTCAGGCTGAGCACGAGGCCGGCAGAGAGTTTAAGGTAGGACTGTTCACCGGCGCCTCTACAGGACAGAGCACCGACGGCGACCTGTCGAACGCGCAGGCTATAAAATACCGCGCGCCCTACACCACCAACTCTGACTTCCGCAAGCACGTAAACGCAGGCGAGATAGCCTACAACGACATCCACCTGAGCCACATGGCACAGGAGCTGCGCTACGGCTTTATGGGAGAGGTTGACTGGGCGATAATTGAGGTGTGCGACATCGAGGAAGGCGCCGACACATGCAAGGCTTACCTGACGGCTGCCGGAGGCATCAGCCCCACAGTGGCACGCCTGGCAAAGCACGTGGTGCTGGAGCTTAACAGATTCCACAGCCCCGAGGCAAAATATCTGCACGACGTATACGAGCCGCTCGACCCGCCGTGCCGCCAGCCGATACCTATCACACACGTGAACGACCGCATAGGCACACCCTATGTAGAGATAGACGCCAAGAAGATTGTGGGCGTTGTAGAATGTAACATAGCCGACGAGGCAAGAGCCTTCAAAGATGCCGACCCGATAACTGACCAGATTGGACACAACGTGGCACAGTTCCTCATCAGCGACATGAAGAGGGGCATCATACCGCAGTCGTTCCTGCCGCTGCAGAGCGGCGTGGGCAGCACTGCCAACGCCATACTGGGCGCACTGGGACACGACGAGAGCGTGCCTAACTTCAACATCTACACCGAGGTGCTGCAGGACAGCGTGGTGGGCATGATGCTCGAGGGACGCATCAAGGACGCGTCTACATGCTCGCTGACAGTGTCTAACGAATGTCTGAAGCAGATCTACGACAACATGGACTACTTCAAGCAGCACCTGACGCTGCGTCCGAGCGAGATTTCAAACTCGCCTGAGGTTATCAGACGACTGGGCGTCATTGCCATCAACACTGCCATCGAGGTTGACATCTACGGCAACGCCAACTCTACACACATCAGCGGAACGAAGATGATGAACGGTATTGGCGGAAGCGGCGACTTTGAACGCAACGCATACATAAGCATCTTCACCTGTCCGTCAACTGCCAAGGGCGGTCTTATCAGCTCTATCGTACCGATGGTAAGCCATCAGGATCACTCTGAGCACGATGTAAACATCATCGTTACAGAGCAGGGTGTGGCCGACCTGAGAGGCAAGAGCCCAATAGAGCGTGCACACCTCATCATAGAGAACTGTGCTCATCCTGACTACCGTCCGCTGCTGCGCGACTATCTGAAGATTGCCAAGATGGGACAGACACGCCACTGCCTGACAGCTGCCTTCGCCATGCACGACACTCTGATGCGCAAGGGCGACATGCATCTGACAGACTTTGCTGAGTATGTTAAGTAATTATTTTAGAAGTTAGAGGGAGTCAAGACACATTGTCTTGTGGGTATGCGGGCTATCATTCGTATTAGTCTCATTACTCCCATAAAATAAGGGGCTAAGGCGTTTCGCCTTAGCCCCTGTTTCATGGGATGGGAATTATGGGAGAAATGAGACAGATAAAACTAATGAGACTCATACAAGCCTTGAAAATACAATCAAGGCATTTGTCTTAACTCCTTAACTCCCCCTAACTCCTTAACTCCTAAATAAATATCTCCTAAAGATATCATTCAATAAACCTCACCTTAGCCTCATTTCTCGGCTTAGCCTCGGGAGCCTCGTCGGGATAGCCGAAGGCTATGCAGTAGAGCAGCTCGTAGCCCTTGCTGAACTCGAGTTTCTTAAGATATTCGGCAGCCTCGGGCGTGCGCATGAAGCGGGCCGGACCGCCAAGACAGCACGAGCCTATGCCCATCGACTGAGCTGCCAGAATCATGTTGCCGCCAAGCAGTCCGCAGTCTATCTGCGAGCAGTCATACGACGGGTCGTTGGCTATGAACACCACGGTGGGCGCATTGCGGAACATATTCTTGAACGACGCGTCGGCCGCTGCCTCCGGATTATACTTCTTGTAGATAGCCGTAATGCCGTCGATAAACTCAGGATTGTCAATCACGCGCACCTCCCACGACTGCTTGTTCATGCCGTTGGGCGCGTTGATGCCACACTTCAGTATCATCTGCATCGTGTCGCGGTTAACCGGCTGCGGCTTATACTTGCGTATGCTGCGGCGCTCCATTATCGTTGATATCACGGCCTCAGAGCGGTTTGCGACAGTGTCGGCTGCTGCTGCGGCAGCATCGCTTTTGGGTGAATTGGCACTGCAGCCAAAGGCCGCACAGGCAAAGGCTATGCCCAGGAAAAGATTTAAAGGTTTCATAATCATTCGGTTTTAAATGTTTGTCGTTAATTTAAAATTATCGGCAACACAGACTGCACGCAATCTGCACAACCACTGACAAAACTAACGAAATATTTTAATAATACATGCTAACGCCTGTGTTTTTTCATGTTTTATAACATGCGGCGGCATGCCCAAACAGCCACAAAACTATGTTTTAAAGACTTTAATAACAACAACTTGCGCAATTGTGCCGGATTTTTTAGTAACTTTGTGGCCTGAAATCGAAGCAACATCCTATAAATGAAAAAAATACTCATAACGGGCGCAAGCGGATTCATAGGCAGCTTCATTGTCGAGGAGGCGCTGAAAAGAGGATTCGAGACATGGGCAGCCGTAAGAAAAAGCAGCTCAAGGAAGTATCTAAACGACAGCAGAATACATTTTATAGAGCTCGACCTGGGCAACCTGGACAAGCTGGAGAAGCAGCTGAGCGGACAGCAGTTTGACTATGTTGTGCATGCGGCAGGCGTAACCAAATGCCTGCACAGCAGCGACTTCTTCAAGGTGAACACCGAAGGCACGGCCAACCTGGCGCTGGCGCTGCGCAGACAGAACACGGGGCTGAGGCGCTTTGTCTATCTGAGCAGCCTGAGCGTGATGGGTCCGGCGCGCGAGCAGGAGCCTCACACCGAGATAACGGCAGCCGACAAGGCACGCCCCGACACGGCCTACGGCAAGAGCAAGCTGGAGAGCGAGCAAAGGCTCGAGGCCATAAAGGGATTTCCGTTTATAGTGCTGCGCCCCACGGGCGTCTACGGCCCGCGCGAGAAAGACTACTTCATGATGGCGCAGAGCATAAGCAGGCATGTTGACTTCGCCGTAGGCTACAGACCTCAGCACCTTACGTTCATATATGTCATGGACGTGGTGCAGGCCGTATTCCTTGCCCTCGACCACGGCACCGTAGGTTCAAGATACTTCATAAGCGACGGCAGCGTGTACTCGTCGCGCACGTTCAGCGACCTGATAAGCAACGAGCTGGGCAATCCCTGGCTGCTGCGCATAAAGGCGCCGCTGTGGCTGCTGCGCATAATATCCTTTGCCGGCGAATGGACAGCCCGCATTACGGGCAAGATATCGGCACTGAACAACGACAAGTATAACATAATGAAACAGCGCAACTGGATGTGCGATATCAAGCCGGCCGAGAACGAGCTCGGCTACAAGCCGCAATATGACCTGAAGCGCGGCGTGGCGGCAACAATAAAATGGTATAAAGACAACGGATGGCTGTAAAGGAAATTATAAGGATAATTGGATAGATGAGAATAATGGGACTAATGAGAAAATAAAATTAATGAGACTGATGAGAGAAATGGGGCGCATGGCTCACATAAGTCCTATTAGTCCCATCAGCCCCACATTCCCAATCTCTACCGTTCTCTCCCATCCCCTCTTCCACCACTAACAATCTCTTAAAATGATAAAATTCATCAAGCAGCTTTTCACAATAGAGAAGCAACCCAAGAAGGGGCTGTTTGCCCTCGAGTGGGTGGTGCTGGCATATCTCGTGCTCACACTGCTCATAGTGTTCTTCACATACACCAAGGCGGCCAACCCCGACGCCATGATATGGGGGCGCATACGCATTGCCGTCATCACGGTGGCACTGTGGGGCGTCTACCGCATGCTGCCGTGCCGGCTTACACGACTGGCACGCGTGGTAGTGCAGATGGCGCTGCTGGGCTGGTGGTATCCCGACACCTACGAGATCAACCGCATGCTGCCCAACCTCGACCACGTGTTTGCCCAATGGGAGCAGGACATGTTCGGCTGCCAGCCGGCCCTGCTGTTCTGCAAGGCCATGCCGTGGCCCGTGGTGAGCGAGCTTATGGACATGGGCTATGCCGCCTACTATCCGATGATAGCGCTCGTGGTGCTCTATTACTTCGCCTTCCGCTACCACGAGTTCGAGCGTGCCTCGTTCGTGGTGCTAACGGCCTTCTTCATCTATTATGTGGTGTTCGTTCTCGTGCCCGTAACAGGCCCTACATTCTACTACAAGGCCGCCGGACTGACCAATATAGCCAACGGCGTGTTCCCCAACGTTCACGACTATTTCAACTATTATCAGGACTGTCTGCCCAGTCCCGGATACAAGGACGGCATATTCTATCACTTTGTTGAAGACGCCAAGGCGGCCGGCGAAAGGCCCACGGCAGCCTTCCCGAGCAGCCATGTGGGCATAAGCACCGTGCTAATGCTGCTCGTATGGCACAGCGGCAACCGCCGCCTGCTCTACGTGCTGCTGCCCTTCTACGTCCTGCTGTGCCTCGCCACGGTCTACATACAGGCCCATTATGCCATAGACGCACTGGCCGGACTGGTGAGCGGCGCGCTGCTCTACGTGGCGCTCATGGCTGTTTCAAGAAAGATGGTAACAAGACAATAAGACAGTCAGGGCAGGCATACCGCAGTAAAAGCGATATGTCTGCCCTGTTTTTTTAACTGCCGGAAAACTTCTTTAACTAACATAACTTCGACAACTTGCATAAAATAACTATTTTTGCAACCGTGACAAGACTTAGAATATTCATAACGGCTCTGATGGCACTGATGCTCGCGGCCACGGCTACGGCACAGGACAAGAAAGGCGACAACCCCGAGGACAACGAGGTTGACATGGACAACCCTACGTTTGTGCCTATGGTCAAGGTGGGCAAGGTGCTCATTGACGGCGACAGCATACAGTATGTTGAGCTAAACAACGTGTATGTATACCCACAGCCGGTGTTCAAGAACGCCAGGCAGCGCGCCGCCTACAACCGTCTGGTGTATAACGTAAAGAAGGTGCTGCCCATAGCCAAGGAGGTGAACAGGGTTATCATCGAGACTTACGAATATCTGCAGACGCTGCCCAACAAGAAGGCGCGCGACGAGCACATGAAGCGCGTAGAGGAAGACATCAAGAAGAGATACACGCCAAGAATGAAGAAGCTGTCGTACTCGCAGGGCAAGCTGCTCATAAAGCTAGTCTATCGCGAGTGCAACTCATCGGCCTACGACCTTATACGCTCGTTCATCAGCCCCATAAGGGCAGGCTTCTATCAGGCCTTCGCCTGGGCTTTCGGCGCCAGTCTGACAAAGAAATATGACCCCGAAAAGACCGACCGCCTGACAGAGCGCGTAGTGCTGATGGTTGAGTCGGGACAACTATGATTAAGAATGAGACTTATGGAAAGAATGAACTTATAAAATTAATTGGAAGAACGGGAGCTATGGGACTTATGAGATTAATATGACTCATGGCTCTTATAAGTCCCATCTCTCCCATTATCCTCATCCCCACAATAAAATAGGCACAGCCGCATGGCCGTGCCTATTTTATTATTATATTACTGTCTTATGGTTTCTCAGAATAAAGCACCTGAATAACAGTCTGGCCTACGGCCTGAAGAGTGTTCTTGTCGATATATTCCATCGTGTCGTTAATCGTGTGCCATGTAGGACCGAAGCTGCTCTGCTGGCAGTCAGGATAATATGGAACGATGTCTATCGTAGGAATCTTTGCCACATCATTCACAGGCACATGGTCGTCGGTAACCATCACGCCGTCTGTCGACGGGAAATAGCTGCCAAAGCCCACTGCCTCTGCCGCAGCCCAAACCTTGTCGACAATGCCCTGGGCATACTGCTTTGACAATCCTTCCTGAGAGAACTTCGAGCCCTGACCTCCTACCATGTCGAGCAGGATGCCGAAACGTGCCTCATACCCCGGCTTATGCGGATTGGCAGCCCAATGCTGCGCACCCAAAGCCCATGAGTCGCCTTTGTCGGGAACTGTGCTCCAGCGTGGCACGCCGCGGTCTTCGGCGTCAAAGCACACAAAGTCGATGCCAAGATTAAGCTTTGTCGTGTCGCTTGCCAGCAGACGCGCTATCTCAAGCATCACAGCAACACCGCTGGCACCGTCGTTGGCACCCATCACAGGCTTGCGCCAGTTGGCCGAGTCAGGGTCGTTGTCGGCCCACGGACGGCTGTCCCAGTGGGCACATAACAGGATGCGGGTGGTAAGCTCCGGACGGTAGCTCGCCACGATGTTGGTACATTTGAGCGGAGTGCCGTCGAAACCGGTGAGCGTAACGTTCTGCGGTATCACCGTAAGGCCATACTGACGGAACTTGCCCATAATCCACTCGCCGCACTTGTCGTGCGCCTCGCTGTTCATCGTGCGCGGTCCGAAATCACACTGAGCCTTGCAGTAAGCATAGGCCGAATCGGCATTAAACGAAGGACCAACCGGCTGCTGCACAACCGCATCGGCACCGGAAGCAGCCTTCTTGTTGCCTCCACAAGATGCCAGAAGCATAAAAGCAGATAACAATAAAGAATATTTCAATACACTCATCATATATGTTTTAAATTAAAAAGAGGCAGTTTCGTACTCAGACTGAGGAATGCTGAAACCTTCTTTCTGAGCCTGAAGTCTCACTTGTCGCATAGCTTTCTGATACTGTCTTAACAATTTTGCGTCCGACGTGGCAACCCTTCCGTCACCTACTGTCTTTGCATTAACTTTATGACGCACTCTGTCATTGTAAGTGTTACGCGCCTTCGACTCCCATTTGTCGTATTGTGCCTGATAGTAGCTTTTGCTCTTGCCGGAAGGAACGCTGCCGTCTACAGCCTCATCGCCTCCGTCTCCGGAAGAAGCACCGCCACCCTTGATTTCGTTGACCATGGTGGTTACTGTGAGGCCGGCCTGTGCAAAATTCTCTGCCGCAGCAAACAACTGTTCACGCATTATTCTGTTTTGCTCCTTGTTTGAAGCACGGAACGACGCAATATCAGCATTTGCCTTCTGTGAATTCTTAATGGCCGAGAACTTTCCGTCGGTCCAACGTCCAACCTCCCATACTTCAGGCGAATAGAACACCATGCCGATGCCCTGACGGACTCCGTTCTTCATGGAGCCGTAGACAATCTCACCGCTCTCGTTTAAAGTCAGGCCGAAACCGTCTTGCCTGTTGCCTGACATTTCTCCGAGATAAAGATTCTTGCCAATATCCTTAATAACAAAGAAACGGTTTTTACCATCGGCTGAAGATGATTCAGAAGGCTTATCATTCACAAACTTACCGCTATAAACAACTTTTCCCGAAGCGTCATAACAAACTCCGCGGCCACTTTTCTTTCCTTCGCGCCAGTTGCCGACGTAGACAAAAGCTCCGTCAACATTGGATATACCCTTTTTCAGCGAAATAAGCATGCCGCGCCCGGAAATCTCATTCTCGACAAAATCGCCTATATAGACAGCTCCATTCTTATAACGTTCAATGCCAAACCCGTTTTTACGCTTGCCATTGTAGTTATACTGGCCCATATAATCTTCCTTGTTGTTCTGACCAAAGAGGATATCTGAAATTTCTTGAGCATTGGCCGTGGCACAAATACTCAGGAATAAGGCCATAATGGCAAACAACTTACTTGCCATTGTAAACAAAATCTTTGTTCTTTGTATACTTATCATCCTTCAACGCTTTTTTAAGAAGTTTAGCACCGTCTTTTTCGTCAAGACTTTCAATATAGAAAGTACGTTTCATCGAAGCGTTTATAATTACATAATAAGTCTCACCATCCTCAAGATTAAGATTCATTTCTGCATGATATGTTCCACGGGCAGAAGGGCAGTCAACAGCCACGACATAACTGTTGGAATTTTTGAACACTACCTTGCGCATGACCTTGTTATACATCGTGGTTCCGGCTGTTTTGTTTATAACTTTTCCTTCCGGAACCAAAGAGAAAGCCTTCTTACCATTCAATGTAAACTGATATTCACTGTTCCAGAACTTAAAGTCTACAAAGAAATAAACAGTACTTTCTGCCTTTGCGTTTTGCGCTGCTGCAATAAACATCAATACAAATATCAATGCAGCTTTCTTGATAAAAGTTTTCATAATATTATTTTTTAATTTGTGGTCTCCAGTCCCCCAAGACCATTAATATAATATCCCAGAAGTGTGGTACTGATATGTTAAATCTGCACTGCTACATTGTCGATGTAGATTCGGCATAACACTTCCCTTCTTTAAAACATCTTTGTCTGCTGCACCTGAGCCATGACCCTAAGCCAGTTGCCGCCCCAGATGCGGGCGATGTCGCGCTCGCTGTACCTGCGGCGCAGAAGATGCAGGGTGAAGTTGATAAGCTCTGACGAGTCTGCCAGGCCTCTTATGCCTCCGTCGCCGTCGAAGTCGGTGCCTAGCCCTACGTGCTCTATGCCCATAACGCTGATGGCATGCTCAAGATGAGCTATGGCATCCATGACCGTGGCCTCCTGACTGTCGTTGCGCAGAAAGCCGTGATAGAGCGTGATGTGGGCCACTCCGCCATGCTTGGCAAGAGCCCTGAGCTGGTCGTCGGTAAGGTTGCGCGGCACGTCGCACAGCGCCTTGCAGTTGCTGTGGCTGCACACTATGGGCTTGCTGCTTATGCTAAGCGCGTCGTAGAAACTCTTTTCGCCGGCATGACTGAGGTCTACCATTATGCCGCATCGGTTCATCTCCTTAATGACCTGCTCGCCAAAGCGGCTCACTCCGCCATGAGTGTTGCAGCCGCGGGCACTGTCGCAGATGTCGTTGTCGCCGTTGTGGCAGAGCGTGATGTAGACAACGCCGCGCCTTGCGAAATATCTTACGTTGGATATGTCGTGGTTAAGCGCCAGTCCGTTCTCTATGCCGAGCATTATGGAGCGGCGCCCCTTGCGCTTGTCTTCATACAGGTCGGAAGGCGTGCGCGCTATGCTCAGATAGCGGTTGTTGGCGTTTACTATCTCCTCTATCTTGTCGAAGATAAGGTCGGCATACTGAAGCGGCCCGTCAACCTTAAATGCCACCTTCGACGAGAAGGTCTCGCCGAGCTTGGGCTGTGGCAGATATGCCGCCATGATGACAGCGTCCTGATGTCCTTCGGCCATCTTGTGCATGTCGACGAGAATGCGCGGGTCGCGCTGGTCGAAGTGTATGCCCTGCGGAAAGAACATAGGCGTGTCGCAATGGGTGTCGAGCGTAAGCATGCGGCGGTGAAGGTCTTTGGCCGTATAGAAGTCGCGTGCACGGTCTACAAGCCATCTGAACAGCACCTGTCCGCTCTCGCCGAGCCACTCGGGATGCCACTGCACGCCGATAAACGGCTTGAACTCACTGCTCTCTATGGCCTCGATCACGCCGTCGGGTGCCTTTGCGCTGACGCTGAAACGCCTGCCTGAAGCCCTTACGGCCTGATGGTGTATGGAGTTGACGGCAAGCGTCTCCGTCTTATACAACGAATAGAGCACCGACTCGCGGCTTATCCTCACCGTATGGGTGGGCTCGCTCCGGTCGGCGTCCTGGCTGTGCTTTATCAGGCTGTGGCCTGCTGCCGCGGCAGCGCGGCCTGCTCCGTGTGCGGCGGCAAAGCTCTCGGCTATGTCCTGGTCAACCTCGCCGTCGAGGGCCGTAACGAGCGTCTGTATGCCACGGCATATTCCGAGCATAGGTATCTGGCGGTTGTATGCCAGCCTTACGGTCAGCAGCTCGGCCTTGTCGCGCATGTGGTTGATGCCGTGCAGGCGCGGCGAAGGCTCCTCGCCGGCCCACAGCGGATTGATGTCGCCGCCTCCGGTGAGCACCAGTCCGTCTATCTTGTCGAGCGTGTTGATTATCACGTCCTTGTCGGCAACGGGCGGAATTATCACCGGTGTGCCTCCGGCTCTCACCACGGACATGTAATACTGCTCGCACAGACGCGCGTCGCCGTCGGCAAAATTGCCTGTGAGGCCAATCACCGGCTGGCGAGTGGCCTCAGGATAACGGGCGTATATGTCGTCGAGACTGCTCTGAATATCAAACGATTTCATTGCTCCAGCCTCACACTATCTGCTTTCTCCCTGCGGAACGGGCACTTCTCTCTTGATGCTCTGCTCTAAAGAAATAAGGGTTTCGGTTGCAACTACGCCGGGGATGCCCTGCATCTGGTTGTTAAGCAGGTCCATGAGCTGTTCGTTGTCGCGTGCGTAGAGCTTTACGAGCATGGTGTAAGGACCGGTGGTGAAGTGGCACTCAACGATTTCGGGTATGTGGTCAAGGCGCTCAACTACCGACTTATACATGTTTCCGCGCTCAAGCGTTATGCCCACGTATGTGCATGTTGTGTAGCCAAGACTTTTGGGATTTACGTCGAATCCGCTGCCTGTGATGACGCCACCCTCGATAAGATGCTGTACACGCTGATGTATGGCTGCGCGCGATACGCCGCACTCTGCTGCTACATCCTTAAACGGAATTCTGGCATTCTTTGACAGAATGCTCAAAATCTTTTTATCAAGACTATCAATCTTTTCCATTTTATAATGTTATTAGTTTTATTTTTTAAGTTATATTCTCTTTTGGTTTCCAGTATGTTTGATGCGAGCAAATTTACATATTAAAAATGAGTTATACAACATTTTGACATAAAAAATAGCGCATTTTATGCAGAATGAAATAAAAAAAGGGAGACCTTGGCCGGTCTCCCATGCTTTTTTATGACAAATGAACACTATTTCTTTGTCTTGGCTGTTTTCTTTGCGGCAGTCTTCGCTGCTGTCTTCTTGCTGTCAGCACCCTTTGCGGCAGCCTCGGCCTCGGGCTTCTTAGCCTTCTCTACCGAAACCATCTCGACGGTGAATATCAGCGTGCTGTAAGGATTGATGGCTCCTGCCTTGCGGTCGCCGTAGGCCAGATTCTGCGGTATGTACAGTTCCCACTTGCTGCCAACGGGCATCATTGTGAGGGCCTCTGTCCATCCCTTGATAACCTGGTTGGGGCGGAACTTGGCTGTTTCGCCGGGACGCTTGTAGCTGCTGTCGAACACTGTGCCGTCTATCAGTCGTCCTTCATACTTCACGGTTACTTCGTCGTCTACTGAAGGAATCTCTCCGTTGCCCTTTACGAGCACCTTATACTGAAGTCCGCTGGGAAGCGTAACCACGCCTTCCTTGGTCTTGTTGGCAGCCAGGAAGTCTTCGCCTGCCTTGCGTGTTGCCTCGTTGCGCGCGTCGACAGCCTGCTTGAAGGCCTTGTCGAAATAGTCTTTTGCAGCAGAGTCTGTCATCAGCGTGTAGTCTTTCTTCAGCGCGCTGACAAATCCCTTGTTGAAGAGTGCCTCACTGATAGAGTCGCTCTGACCCTTGAACTCGTCCTTCAGGAAGGGCAACATGCGCTGGCTTACCATCAGGGCTATCTGCTCTCCGGCGAAGTATGCCTTTGTCTTTTCGTCGATGCCCCTTGCCACGGCGTCTTCATATCCCTTGATGAAGTCGGCCATGTAGGCTGTGTCAACGCCGAAGCCCTGCTTAAGGTAGGGCACAAGGCCGTCGGTGCGCACCATTCCGGCTGAATAGCTGAGAGAGTCAGACTTGGTTATCAGACTAATCTTTGCAGGCTCCTCTACGGCCTTCTTGTCTTTCTTCTTCTTTGCGGCAGCGTCTGCCGTATTGAAAGAAGCACTCACCAGAATGGCGAGTGCTGCTAAAATTATTTTCTTCATTTAATTATTTGTTACCTAAACTGATAAGTTCTATTTTGAAGATAAGCACAGAGAAAGGCTTGATGTCTTTCTGCTCACGGTCGCCATAAGCGAGGTTCTGAGGTATTACAACCTCCCAAACGCTTCCGGCAGGCATGTGTGTCAGGGCTGTGGTCCATCCCGGGATAACCTGGTTGGCGCGCAGCGTTACAGGCTCCTTACGCTCGTAAGAGCTGTCGAACACCTTGCCGTCGATTGTCTTTCCTTCGTAGTGAACTTTTACGGTAGATGTATCTGTAGGCATCTCGCCCTTGCCTTCCTTGATAACTCTGTAGAGCACGCCGCCCTCGAGCTTCTTCACTCCGGCCTTCTTGGCATAGTCAGCAAGATATTTCTCGCCAGCCTTCTTGTTGGCTCCATACTGCTCCTCGATGGCCTTGCTTCTGATGGCCTGCATCTTGAGCTGAGCCACGCGCTGAGCCTGCTCAACGGTCATGAGTCCGTTCTTGCCGGTTGTACCGCTGATGAAGCCTGCCATGAAGTTCTTCAGAGATATAGTCTTTGTTGAGTCGCTGCCGAAGAGTTCGTGGTTGATGCCCTTTACCATCTGGTTAGATATCTGCTGACCGATCTGTATACCTGCGTAGTAAGCGGCCTTCTTCTTGTCGTCGCCTGCGTTGGCTCCTTCGTTAAGTCCCTTGAAGAACTCGTCCATGTATGCTGTGTCTACTCCGAGTCCTCTTACCAGATAGTCCTTCAGACCTTGTGTCTGTGCCATACCTATGGCATAGCTCACTGTGTCGACATCGTTTTTCAGGTCTGCCTTAGGTGTTGAATTGCCGCAAGAAACCAATGATGCGGCTGCTACAGCCCAAACGGCTGCGAATGTAAGCTTTTTCATCTTTGTTTTTATTCGTTATTGTTTTATTTATTCTTTACTTTAACGGCTCCTGCCGCCATGCCGGGCTGCCCGCTTAGAGCACCTCGAGCAGCTCAACGTCGAATATCAACGCTGCGTATGGAGGTATTGAAGCTCCTGCGCCGCCCTCACCGTAGCCGAGGATGTAAGGTATGAAGAAACGGTACTTGGCGCCTTCCTGCATCAGCTGCAAGCCTTCGGTCCATCCTGCTATAACCTGGTTGAGGGGGAACACTGCCGGCTCACCGCGCTGTATGCTGCTGTCGAACACGGTGCCGTCGATGAGGAATCCCTCATAGTGACACTTCACCTGGTCGGTAGCCTTCGGCTTCTTGCCGTTGCCTTCCTTCAGCACCATATATTGCAGTCCGCTGGGAAGCGTAACCACGCCTTCTTTCTTGGCGTTCTCGGCCAGATATTTCTCGCCTTCAGCCTTGGCAACCTTTCCTTTCTCGGCGCGCTCGGCGTTGAGTTTCTCTTCCTGCTTGCGGAAGTAATCCTGTACTATTGTTTGCGCTTCACGGTTAGATACCTTGAGCTCGTTGCCCGCGATAACGTCCTTGATCGCCGCAGCGAAATCATCAATATTCAGCTCTGACGCACCCATCTGTGCCAGCTGGCGGCCGATGCCCAATCCTAAAGCGTAACTTACTTTATCCATTTTCTTTGTCTATTTGTTTATGATTACTACCTTAATAAAATCGTGCAAAGGTAGCATTTTTATCTGATTACGGAATTATTATTGAAGAAAAATCACTAATTTTGTGCATTGTTAATAGTCTTTTGGCCGGGCGGCGGCGCGCTGATGTGCCAACTGCAGGCGCCAGCCGCATCAAGCCGCACCAAGAATGGCGGCTAGTCGGCCCGGGAAAGGACTGCCGGATAACCTTTTAACTATAGAAAAGTGATGAAGAAAATTGTTGTTCTTACTGGTGCCGGAATGTCGGTTGAGAGCGGGCTGAGCACGTTCAGGGACGCCGACGGACTGTGGGAGAACTATCCCGTGGCGCGCGTGGCCACACATGAGGCGTGGGAGACCGACCCCGTGTATGTAAATAACTTCTACAACATGCTGCGCAAGAAGCTGCAGGCTGCCAGGCCAAACGAGGGGCACAGGCTCGTGGCGGCGCTCGAAGAGAAGTATGACGTAACGGTGGTTACGCAGAACGTGGACAACCTGCACGAGGAGGCAGGCAGCTCGAAGGTGATACATCTGCACGGCGAGCTGATGAAGGTGTGCTCGAGCCGCGACGTAGACAACCCCCACTTCATCAAGACGCTCACGCCCGACTGCCTTGAGGTGAAGCCCGGCGAGAAGGCCGGCGACGGCTCGCTGCTGCGCCCCTACATAGTGTTCTTCGGCGAGGCGGTGCCCAACATCGAGAAGGCGGCCGAAGAGGCCATGGGCGCCGACATCTTCGTAATCATAGGCACGTCGCTCAACGTCTATCCGGCGGCAGGCCTCGTGCAGTATGTAAGGCCCGGCGTGCCCGTATATCTCATCGACCCCAAGCCCGTGATGGCTGCCGGACGCCACGACGTGAAGCAGATAACGGCAGGAGCATCTGAAGGCATGCGCCAGCTGTCGGACATACTCATGAAGTGATGCCTGAGGCACGGCGCCGTGCCCGTCATGGGTAATTATATCGCCAGACGTAACGCGTTGTATTACAGACAGTTACATACGCCCGTGCAAAACATGGCTTTTTAGGCTCTAAAAGGCCACGTTTTAGCGTGCAAAAGGCCACCTTTCGCAGTGTGAAAGGTGGCCTTTTGCAAACCTGCCCCGCAACAGCTGGCGGCAGAAGTGCCCGAAACCATGCGGAACTATTGCAAACAAAAACTAAACAAAAAGCATTTTTTGCTATGTTGTTGTCATATTTTAATTAAATTTGCAGCTGCAAACATCAGCGGACCTTGTCGCCGCCTGCACCTCAAGCGCTCACAGGGCGCATGGCCGGGGCCGGCGCCGGGCTGAATCGTATATGAAAATTAACAACTACAAAAGTCTTATGAACATTTCAAAACTAACGCTGTGCGCACTCATGCTGCTCGCCGTTGGCACGGCCGCAAAGGCACAGATGTCGGCCCACGACTACAACAGTCCGGTGGGCTGGGGCACTGTCGGCGGCACCATAACGGGCGGAAACGATGAGGGCGCCATCAAGGTGACCACCATGAGCGAGCTGAAAACGGCGCTCGTAGGCACCTACAAGCACACTATCTACATCGAGGGAGAGATTGACATAACAGGCCTTGTAAGCATGGAGAACGTGCAGAACAAGACCATCTACGGACTGCCGGGCTCGGCCCTGGTAAACAGCATCCACTCTACCGACGTCAAGAAGAGCGGCATACTGTCGTTCAAGAACAGCAAGAACATAATAATACGCAACGTAACGTTCAAGAGTGCGGGCGCCTTCGACATCGACGGCAACGACAACCTTAACCTTACCAACTGCAGCTACGTGTGGGTTGACCACTGCGACTTTCAGGACGGAGTGGACGGCAACTTCGACTGCAACAACGGCTCCGACCATATCAGCATATCATGGTGCCGCTTCCGCTATCTGAAAGAGCCTTGGGAGGGAGGCTCAGGCGGATCGGACGACCACCGCTACAGCAATCTCTGGGGCGGAAGCGACAGCGAGACCGAGAGCGAGGGCAAGCTGCGCACCACATTCTACAGCTGCTGGTGGGACGAGGGATGCCGCGAGCGCATGCCCCGCATACGCTTCGGACAGATGCATCTGCTCAACTGCCTCTACTCGTCGTCGCTCACCAACTACTGCATCGGAACAGGCTACAAGTGCAACGCATACGTTGAAAAGTGCGTGTTCGACGACGTTAAGAACCCATGGAAGAACTACGCCACAAGCGGAAAATACACCGACTACAACATAACGCTGACCGGAAACATCGGCGCCGAAGACGAACAGAAGCGCTCGGGCAGCATAGAATACTTCATACCTTCTGACCACTATCAGCTCGAAGGCTACGACGCAAGCCTCGTGAAAAACGAGGTGAAGGCATACGCCGGAGCCACTCTCAACGTTGAATACGGCCAGGGCGTAACCACAGTAATAGCCAACCCGAGCGCAGCCGCAGCCGAGACGCTGTCGGTAACCTACTTCTCGCCGTCGGGCATGCAGCTGTCGCAGCCGCAGAAGGGCATCAACATCGTAGTCAGAAAGATGGCCGACGGCACCGTGGCAACGTCTAAAGTGATGATAAAATAAACCTTAAAAAACAATAAAGCACAATGGAAAACGAAATTAAAGACAACATCAAGTTGCCCGAAAACGCCTTCACCGAGTTGAAGGAGGGCGAAGAATACCAGCCCGTGATGAGCCCCGACAAGGCTTATCCCGAAGTCAACGGCTGGTCGGTTACATGGGGTGTGCTCATGGCCATACTCTTCTCGGCCGCTGCCGCATACCTTGGCCTGCGCGTAGGCCAGGTGTTCGAGGCCGCCATACCTATAGCCATCATTGCCGTGGGCGTGTCTACGGCAGCCAAGCGCCGCAACCCCCTGGGCGAGAACGTCATCATACAGAGCATCGGAGCGTGCTCAGGAGCCGTGGTGGCTGGTGCCATATTCACCCTGCCCGCCCTCTACATCCTCAAGGACAAGTATCCTGAGATGAGCGCCTCGTTCATCAACATCCTGCTCAGCTCGCTGCTGGGAGGCATCCTGGGCATACTGTTCCTCATACCGTTCCGCAAATACTTCGTTAAGGACATGCACGGCAAGTATCCCTTCCCCGAGGCTACGGCCACCACACAGGTGCTCGTCAGCGGAGCCAAGGGCGGCAAGCAGGCCAAGCCGCTGCTGCTCGCCGGACTGGTGGGCGGTCTCTACGACTTCATCGTGGCAACGTTCGGATGGTGGAACGAGAACTTCACCACACGCGTGTTCGGCTGGGGCGAGATGCTCGCCGACAAGGCCAAGCTCGTGTTTAAGGTAAACACCGGAGCCGCCCTGCTGGGTCTCGGCTACATCGTAGGCCTCAAGTATGCCTTCATCATCTGCCTCGGCTCGCTGGCAGTGTGGTGGCTCATCGTGCCCGCCATGGCGCTGATGTTCCCCGACACGGTGCTCAACCAGTGGGATCCGTCAATAAGCACCGCCGTAGGAGCCATGGCGCCTGAAGACATCTTCAACGCTTACGGCAAGTATATCGGCATCGGCGGCATAGCCATGGCCGGCATCATAGGCATCATCAAGTCGTGGGGCATCATCAAGCAGGCCGTAGGTCTTGCCGCAAAGGAGATGAAGGGCAACAAGACTGCTGCCGAGAAGCTGCCCCGCACACAGCGCGACATCCCCTTCAAGATTATCGCCATAGGCTCGATAGCCACGATAATAATCACCTTCATATTCTTCTGGGCCGGCGTAATGGAGGGCAACCTGCTCTTCGCCGTTGTGGGCATACTGCTCGTTGCCGTAATAGCCTTCCTCTTCACCACGGTGGCTGCCAACGCCATTGCCATCGTAGGATCTAACCCTGTGTCGGGCATGACGCTCATGACGCTCATCCTTGCCTCTGTGGTTATGGTGGCCGTAGGCCTTAAAGGCACTGGCGGCATGGTGGCTGCACTCATCATGGGCGGCGTGGTATGTACGGCGCTGTCGGTTGCAGGCTCGTTCATCACCGACCTTAAGATAGGCTACTGGCTCGGCTCTACGCCGCGCAAGCAGGAGACATGGAAGTTCCTCGGCACTCTGGTTTCAGCTGCAACCGTCGGCGGAGTGATGATTCTGCTCGACAAGACCTACGGATTTGCCAGCGGACAGCTTGCCGCTCCTCAGGCCAACGCAATGGCGGCAGTGATCGATCCGCTCATGAACGGCATCGACGCACCGTGGGTTCTCTATGCCATAGGAGCCGTCATAGCCATCGTGCTGACATGGCTCAAGGTGCCTGCACTGGCCTTCGCCCTCGGTATGTTTATCCCAATACAGCTCAACATACCGCTGCTCATCGGCGGAGCCATCAACTGGTATGTTACAACACGCTCTAAGAACGAGGAAGTAAACAGGGAGCGCGGCGAGAAAGGAACGCTCATTGCCAGCGGATTCATTGCCGGAGGAGCGCTCATGGGCGTTGTAAGCGCACTGCTGCGCTTTGCCGAAGTTGACGTGCTCAACACCGAATGGCTGGCCAACCCGCTGTCTGAGATATGCTCGCTCGTGGCTTATGCCCTGCTCATCGTTTATCTGATAAAGAGCACCAAGAAGGCTTAAAGCCTGGCTGAAGCACGATTTAAAGAAACAAAATGAGGCCTGCAACAGGGCCATGACAAAAAATCCGGACTTATGCGACATCGTAAAGATGCATAAGTCCGGACTTTTTATTGCCTGCCGCAGCGTCATCCGGCGCGCAGACTGCCACAGGCATAAGGCCGCATGCAGCGCGGCCTCAACCCGTAAGGCTGTCTGAATGAAAAGGAAATGAAGATAACGGCAAATAAAAGGGACGGCTAACGATGACGCGCAAGACTGAGAAGACTGAACGGAAGACGGATTAAGACAAGATGGAAGGTGGATTAAGACAGAATGAAATGCAGATTAAGGCCGAATAAGACGAACTTAAAAGACAGGCAGGAATAATAAAAAAGCAGGACGGCGGCTGCCGTCCTGCTGTGTATTTGTCATTGCTTGAACTCTCTGTAAGGATGATTCAGGTCGAGATAATGGAAGTTGTGCTGGCGCTGGGCGCTGTGTTTTGGTATGGTCATGTAGTCGCCATACTTGTTAGACAGATATGTGTCATAGTCGCTAACGCCCATCACCTTGGTGTCTTCAAAGGTGTATGGCACCGGCGTTCCAAGTATCTTCTTGTCCATTGCGCCCTTTGAACCGTCGTCATAATCGGCCACCAGGCGACATTTGTCGTAGCTGTAGCGGTGGAGCAGACGGCTGATGCGCTGCTGAACTCCTGCAAGCGTATACATGCGGCGGCACAGCAGGGGCACCCACGAGCTTGGTCCGTGGTCGTGCTTGTAGGGGTCGCGGAAGAGCAGATATAGCACTCGTTTGTAATATTCGTAGCGTGCGAAGTGGAGCTTGCGCGCCACTGCGCCCTCGGGCACTCCGTCGATGGGGAACACGTCGAGATAAATGCCGCCCAGATACTTAAGGTGCATGCGCTCTATGAGCGTGGTGTCGGCATCCTGAATCTTGGCAAACGGCAGCGGATAGACGCCGTCGTTCTCGGCGCAGACCATCTCATAGGGCTTAGGCAGCCACTCTGCGGCATGCTCAATGAGGCGGTCGTAGTCAGGGCGGGGCATGGCAATGTCGAGGTCGTCGTCCCAAGGAATGAAGCCCTTGTGCCTCACCGCCCCTATCATTGTGCCTGCCCAGATGTAGTAGCGCAGGTTGTGCTCGCGGCAGACGTTGTCTACAGCCTTTAGCGTTTCGAGTATTCTGAGCTGCAGCTCACGTATGTTGTATTCAGCCATAACAGCTTTTTGTTTTATGTATGATGATTGTCGGCCTTCTGACGGCATGTGTCAGAACAGCTCACGGGGTATCAGTTGTGAAGCCTGATTAAAGTCTTCAACGGTGTCGAGCTCTATCGAGAAGAGGTCGGAGGTGTCCACCACGCTGAACTTGTGGCCCTGCGGGATGAGCCGCTCGAAGGCTCTCTCATAGAATATGTCCACAAGATGCTCGCCCTCAATCATGCGGTCGAGCTCGCTGAACAGAGCCTCTGAATAGTCGGCGCATATCTTCTCTATGCCGATAGACTCGCCTATGGCCTTGTCTATGCTGCATGTCTTGCTTATCTCGCTCACCTTTCCGTCTTCGTCGGTTATCACCTTAATCTCCTCCTCGCCCAGCTTGTGGCTGTTGAGCGCAAGGGTTGTGTCGGGCGCTGCAAGCACACGCTCCACTATGCGGCCGTCGAAGAGGATGTCGCTGTCGAGCAGCATAAACTCGCGTCCGGCAACATAGGGCTTTGTGAGCCACAGAGAATATATGTTGTTGGTGGTCTTGAAGTCGGCGTTCTCAATGAAGTGGAAGTCGATGTCGGGATAGTTGCCCTCGAGAAACAGGCGTATCATGCCTCCGCGATAGCCCGTAACCACCACTATCTGCCTTATTCCGGCAGCCACAAGACTGTCTACCGTGCGCTGCAGTATGCACTTGCTGCCCACACGCAGCAGGCACTTCGGGCGGTCGTCTGTGAGCGGACGCAGCCGCGACGCCATTCCGGCGGCTAATATTACGGCTATCATCGCTTTGCAACTTTTAGTATTATGTCAGCCACCATGCGGTTCTGCTCCCTGCGTCCGAGGGTTATTCGCATGTGCGAGTTGATGTCAGGCTCGTCCATAAACTTCACCTTATAGCTCTGTCCGGCAAATTCCTGCTGCAGGGCGGCCTTCAGTTCGATAGGATATTTAATGAGGATGAAGTTAGCCATCGACTTATACACCTTGAATCCGGGCAGAGAGCCTATCTCGTCGGTGTACATGCGGCGCGCCTCGTCCATCACGCGGGCTATCTCGCGGTAGTGGGCGTCCGACTTAAGGGCGGCAATGCCGATTTCCTCCGACAGGCGGTCGTATCCCAGATACTTGTTGGCATAGCGGCTGAAGCGCTCCATCGTCTCGCCCTTGCCTATGAAGCCGAAGCCAAGGCGCAGGCCCGGCAGTCCGTAGAACTTAGACAGCGTGCGGCAGAATATTATGTTGGGATATTTTGCTATGAGGTTTCTTATGTAAGATATGTCTTCGGTTACATACGACGCATAGGCCTCGTCGACGAGCACAACGGTAGTGGCAGGCACCATGCCCACCAGCTGCTCGAGCTCATCGGGCGTGAGTCCGTTGCCCGTAGGATTGTTTGGCGACGCCACGAGCAGTATCTTCGGGTTCTCCTCAGCTATCATGCGGCGCAGCCCGTCGAAGTCGTATGCAAACGAGTCTTCGGTCTCATACACAGGATATTGCAGCGTGCGGCCGTCAACCTCGTCGGCTATCGACTTGTAATACCACCACGAAAACTTGGGTATCAGCATGGTCTTGTTGCCGTCGCTGCCCGTAAGGAAGTAGTGAACGGCCATCTTCAGCAGGTCCTCTGCGCCGTAGCCCAGCACAATCTGCTTCTCGTCGATGCTGTATTGTTCTGAAAGGAATACCGAGAATATGCTCTTCTTCCCCTGATCATAGATACGTGTGTAAAAACAGAGCTTGTTAAGATCAAAATTCTTAATTGCGTCCTTTACCTCTTGAGAAGGCTCGAAATTAAATTCGTTCCTGTCAAGATAATTTAATTCTGTTTTCATATATATTTATATTTGATTGCAAAGGTAAATATATTTTATATAAAATTCTAATTTTAGCGCTAATTATTTGTCTTTCAGGAGTGTTTTATGGCGGTCGGTCTGAATTATAGACCATATCATCGGTTATAACGGCACAAACAGCCGACAGGCAGGCACGGCAGAATTACGATGTGCTTAATCCGATATCAGGCGATTCATACACATACGATTGCGGATGGGCGACCGTCAAGGTTGAAGCCAATCAGCTGAAAATCCATTTCCCAAAACAGGAACCGGGGGCACCTGACGCCTACAAGGAAATCACAATCTCGGCAAATGACGGAAACAGAAAAGCACGGGCAATGATTTGCCTTACCAGGACATTTAAGGAAGGGGATGGACAGGACTCCGATACTGACACTTTGCCCGAAGAAGCAAAGTTCAAGATGACCATGGAAGGATTTACTCCGCTGATGGACATTGAAAGCCTGTTGCCGGCACCGCTTGACTTGGTTACATTCAGAATCACTGACATTGACGGCAATTACACGCCTGTCGGGTTTCCCGAGTTCACCCAATACTACGACTCAATCGTCTGGAGCGCCGATAATTATCCTCATACGTACAAAGTCTTTGACAAGAACACGACAGAAGACACTTCCGAAATGCACCTGACTACCCAATGGGCGTCACACTTCTTCAAGAGCGGCAATATCAGGAATCATCTTAAAGGCTACCGTAACGGGAAGGTTGAATATGAAACCTCGCTCAATCTGACCCTGTACGACCGTGACTTCCTGGGACTTGAATGGGGAATAATAGTACTTCAGAATCCGCAGAACCTTACAACATATTGCCGACTGGACACCGATTATGAGTATCAGGTGAACGACATTACGGAAAGGAACGGCCACCCGTTCGCTGAAATCATCCCGGTAAACCACAAGCTCTTACCTGATTCTGACTTCCTGACGACTGCACAAAGAGCCATCAGGAAACTGATGGAAGACAATGTGGGCGCAGGACAGGACGCCAAAGGGAAGGAAAAGCTTTTCAAATGCCTGCCGGAAAATGGCGTGGAAGCCGAACTGTATTGGGAAAACAAGACCACACGCATGATGATGGTGCACCAGCTTTCAAATGATTCTGGTGACTTGGCGGCTGAAAAGTATTATCTGCATATCGAACCTAAACAATGAACTGCTTGATGCCGTAGAATAATCCGGTATTGCATTACCAGTTAAAAGAATAACAAACAGGATGCGAAAGGCATCCCTTCACACGCTGAAACGCCACCTTTTGGAGTCCAAAAGGTGGCGTTTTATAAACCTTTGATTTACAAGTTGTTACAAAGACCGTTACCGGCAGTCTTTTCACCGCTTCACATATTTGGCAGTGCTGCCGTCGGCATACTTGACTATGTTAAGCCCGGGCTGCGGTGAAGCGTGCCTGCGGCCGTCGGCGGTGTAGTAGGCTACGGGGGCTGCATCTTGCCTTACGGCAGCGTCGCTTATGCCTGTCTGTCCGCCCTTGCCGAGCGGCACCTGCACAGCATTGACTATGCGGCCGTCAGCCTGGTCGACGAGCATCACCACGACCGACGTATTAGAGTCGTCTAATATGCCGTCGGGAAGGGTGAAACTGTTGCCGTAGCGTATCTCCTCGTCGGCGTTTATCTCCGCAGGCACGCTGCCCGCAACGCCGCGTATGTCGTCAACATAGCCGCGCGCCACGTCATTGTACCACATGCGCGATGCCGGCACGGGGTCTGGCAGGCTCTCATATCCGCCCATGGCGCCGCTCGAGCCGCCCGAATAAAAGTTGCGCTGGCTGTAGTAAGGGTCGTCGGGCTGGTGGACGCCGTCCTCAAGTATGGCATATGCCAGGCGGTAGTCGGCATCGCCGTCGCTTTCGGCAAACCAGAGACTCGTCGTCGTCTCCACCGTGCGAGTGTCTTCGTCGAGCGAGGCTTCGGCCTTCATCGCCACAAGCACCTGCTCTTTGTCGAACACCTGCCGGCCTACGCTGATAAAGCTCCCGGGGTCTGTCTCTAACGTACGGTTAACCGTTCCGCAAGGCATTCCTCCGCTGCCCAGCCATCTGCTTATGGCTCCCACATAGTCGTTTGCCATCGGGTCGCCTGAATGTGCGGCTATGCCTATGGCCCAGTCGGAGTGCGAATGCTTTATGGAGTCGAGCATCACGAGGCCGCGCACGCACCAGCCGCACCACGTGCCGGTGCCTTCCTCGCACACCACGCGCCGCGGATAGGCCGTTACGTCGGTGTCTATCGTATAGCGCGAGGCGCCGCTCTCTATCCACACACGGTAGGGCAGCGTCTCGTAGAAGCCTACGGGCAGGGTCTTGTCGAGTGTGAACTCCACTTGTCCGCCAGGCTCTACCACGCCGTCGAAAACCTGCGTGTACGTCTCGCCGCCGTACTCCAGGCCTACGGTGAAGCCCTCCACCGTCTCCGTGCCGGCGGTGTAGGCCGTACCATGCACCGTAACCTCGCCCATCGAAGGTATCTTGCGGTCCAGCCCGAGCCTCATCATAACCGGAGAATAAACGCCGATGAACAGGTCGTCGACGTAAAGTTGGCTCTTGTCGGTCGAGTTGTTGACGAACGCGAAGCTGACCGTCATGCCTTTATATGCATCAAGCGGTACTATATGCGTAACCCACGCGCTCCCCTCTTCAGCCACGCTGAAGACGGGATTGACCGTGTCGAAGTCATCGATGCCGTCGCCCCCGGTCGGCGAGACGTAGACCGAGTAGCCGTCGCGGTGGTTCTTGTCGGAGGCCATTGCGCGCCAGAGCAGCACCGCGCCGTCGTCGGCCACGGTCACGGAAGGGGTTATCATCCAGTCGTCAGACTGCCCTGCCGTGGCGTACCACGACGTACTCGAGGCTGCCGGGTTGCCAGTGCCGCGCGGAATGTCCGTTATCCATGGGGTACCGGGGGCAAAGCCAACTTTGGACATGCTGGCCGATGGTGTCAGGCCGTCGTTGTCTATCAAGGTGAATGTCGACGGAATGCCGTCGCTGAAGTCGCATTCTAGGTATGTCTGCGCCGCGGCCTGCGTGGCGGCCAGCGACAGCGCTAATAACAGATGGCTGTATTTCATGGCTTTATGGTTTATATAAAAAGGCTCCGTCTCTTGCTCCCGATGACGGAAGGAAGAACGGAGCACATACTTATTAATAAAGTTATATTAATTTGATTGGCGTCTTACTTTACAAGCACCTTGCGCGTAGTACCGTCGCTCATCCTTATTATGTTGATTCCCTTCTGCGGAGCGGCAAGTTTGCAACCGTTGAGCGAGTAGCGCGCTACTTCACGAACGTCGCCTTCTGCAACTGTTTCCTCAACGCCCGTACTTACGTGGCTGTCACCGGTGACAAGGTTGACAACGACCATGTTTGAAGGAGCCGACGTGGTGCTCTTACCTTCATACTCGAAATATGATGTCACACTGTATCCGTAAGTGTCGAAGCCGTAGTCTGCAAGGTTGTTGAACGTGTAAGAAGTAGTCTTCGCGTCAGTTTCCACCTTATTAACAAGAGTCTTCACAATGTCGCCTTTTTTAACTGCCTGCATGAAGCGTATCTCGTCGAGCATGAACGCTCCGTAATTGTAGGTTGACATATGAACCTGTATGTTATCCGACGTAACCGGTATAGAACACAATCCGTCAATATAGCCTGTACCGTCGGCAGCCGGCTCGAACTGTATGTAATAAGCCGTTCCGTCCACCTTTAACATTAGTCTGTCGCCTGCATCACCGTAAGCCTTCACGTAAATTTTAAGCTCATCGTCGTTGCCAACGTAAAATTCAGGTGTAACGATTTCGGTAAACATAGAATAAGATTCCTCGCATCCCAACATGCCTTCGGCAAGTATGTTGCCTACGCCAATCCATCCGGGCAGCGTGGTGTACTGGTCGAGCCTGGTGTCGTCGTAGTTGCCGATCATTTCGGGCGAGCGCCAGTCGGTGGCCGATGTAACACCGGCATCAACCTTGTCGAACGTCTCATCGAGCAGTATGAAGTCAGGATTGTCCTCCTCCACCTCTGTCACACAAAACATGTTGACGGTGTAGCCCATGGCTTTCGGAGCCGGGTTCCAGTTAGCGGTGAAGCTTCCGCGCGAGTCAATGTCGGTTGCGAGCAGCGTCTCTGGTGCGCATACGCCTAATGCGTGATGATTCACTGGGGTCGAGAATATTTTAACGTAGTGAGCGCGTATGCCATAATAATATTCCGTCTCGGGGTCGAGATCGGTGAACGTGTAACTCGTCTGATAACAGTCATCCGTCATGTCATAAAAATCATAATTACTATCGGCACCATAGTCACTGCCGTTTAAAGAGTTTTCACCCATCACGCGTTCAAGCTTCGAAGGCCGATTAGTAGTGATGTCGATGTTGTCGACGACAATATACTCGCCTTCAGCCAAACCCATGGGACGCAGGCGGAACGCCATATAATTGTCGGCGAAGCCTTCCATCTCGTCGGCCAGTTTCACAACGTCACCATCGGTGAAGGCCATGACGTAATAATAACCTATGTTCTTCCATCCCGTATTGGTCAACACGTCGATATTCAGCAGCGCCAGCGACTCCTTCGGGTCGATAGGTGTGACAAATTTTAGATAGAAATCGCCCGTCTTATACGTAGCCCCATTCTCTGGCGTGGAGATAGTATCTCCATTGTGCATCACTAGACCTTTTGTGCCGTCCATGCCTTCGCTGTCGGAAACCTCATTCGAAGTAACTGTCCAGCCTTCCTGTGGCGTGAAATTCTCAAAGTCTTCAGAGAAAACTCCATCGGTATCAGAGGTGTAAACCTTTTTAAATAGGTCGATGTAATAGTTATAGGCCTTACGCACGGGCTGCCATTCTACTGTGAAATTGTCGGCTTGGAAATCTGTTATTCCCACAATCTTCGGCGTAGCTATGAACGTGGCCTTCGTTGTAACTTCTACGTCGTCTATGAGTACAGCTCCATTTGTCAAAAAACAGATGTAACCGTCATTATCGGCATCATAGTTGTTAAAGGTCACTGTTATTTCCGTCCAACCCTTATTCTCGTAAAGTCGCGTATTGTAGTACTGTTGCATGTCCGTGTTAGCGTACTCAGACGAGGTAAAACCTCCCTTTCCTGCGTAGATGTAGAAACCTGAGCCTGTAAGCTTTCCGTATTGAGGCTCACCCGTCTCATCTTCACCCATTTCAATCCAATCGGGCATGGCCTTGACTTTACACTTTACGGTTATCTCACCAGAATAGTCGCCCAAAGGCGTCATGAGGACAGCAGCAACCATTGGGTTGGGTGTCTTAAGGTAGGCCGCTCCACCAGCCGAATGAACGAAGTCGCCACCCCATGTGCCGTCCTTAGTCAGCGAGGGGTCGATATATATGCCCGGCTCATAATAAGATGAAGCCAAATAGTTGAGAGTGTCGGGCTCGTCATTGGTACCTGCCGTAAATGACGAGAAATCCTCATCTACAAGTATATCCCTCTCATCTATTGACACCCTGTTTGCCGGTGCATTGAGAGGTGTTGGCGTAACGGCCGACTTCACTTTCGGCACAAGCGCGGTCCTGGTGGCTTTGCGCACGTTAAACAACCGCTTAGGGTTATCTGCCCTAGCTGACACACATGCCGTAACCATTAACAGCAAGGCTGCGGCTTTACTTAATTGCGTTGTAAAAGCGTTCATAATCCGTGTTTTTTAAGTTAATTAGACGATTGCAAATATCATCAAAATGTAAGTAAAACACGCTAATTATGAAAGAAAATGTGTATCCATTTCGGAATTTAATACACATCTGTACGTTTTCCTGTATTATTCTGTCTATCCAGAGACCATGCCGCCATGCACTTTCTTCTGGTATTCGTTGGGCGAAAGCCCAGTCTGCTTCTTGAATACAGAAGCGAAATTAGTCCTACTCTTAAATCCCACGTCATTGGCTATGGCCTGTATGGTAACGTTTGAATAATCATTGGACGACAACATGCGACATGCTTTCTTAACGCGGTATTGTGAAAGTAGGGTGCTGAAGTTGACTCCGAACACGTCGTTTATCACCCGTGAGACGGTGCGCGTATGAACGCCGAGCCGCTGCGCCAGCTTCTCAAGCGAGAAGTCCTGACTGTAGATTTCTAGCGAAGTCTCCATGAACTTCCTAATCTCGTGGGCTGTTTCCTGCGCCTTTTCATCTGGCACGGAATAGCCGTTCCCTACGTTATTCCGGGCACCGGCACGAACAGCCGTATGTCCAGACATTCGTTGCTGCCGCTTGCGCCTTACCGCTACGATTACAGCCATCGCCACGATCACGACTGCCATAATGGCCGCTGTTCGCCCTGCAAATCCCAAGCCTCCAAACACAGTGGCGCGGCTGTTGGCGTCGACCGGCAAGTAGCGCTGCTCCACATCGCGCAGGCGCATGTATCCGTCGTAGTCAAGAGTTGTGTCTTTCATCAGCAGACTTTTAACCTTATATTCCCTTGCCAAGTTTGCCTCGCCTGCTTTTGCATATAGTTCCGACAGCGCGCGATACGCATAGTCAAACCCATGCTGGTATATTTTCTTACCGATATTGGGCTTAAGCCGAGCCAAGGCCTCCGCATACTTGCCCTGCGCATTGTAAACCCGAGCCGCCAGCATGTCTATTAACAAGTGGTACAAGTCGGCTTCCAATAGGTCGCACACACAGCCATCTGCCTGGTCATAGTGTCTTAGAGCCTCGGCAAAGCGGCCCTTCGAATAGGCAGAAATTCCGAGATAAATAAACATCGTGTAGTTGTGCCTGCTTATGCCGATATCCTGCCAAGAGTGCCCGAAGTCGGCAAGCTCGTTCCTGATTGTAGCAAAGTTACCACTAGCGGCTGCAGTGTAGACAAGCTCCACGAACGCAATTTTGTATATATATGCGTCTTTAAGCCTCTTGCCGATTCTAAAAGCCTTGCGGCGAAGCCCGTCGCTCATAGTAGAATCGCCGAACACGGTGTGCACCCCGGCAAGATTAAGATAGATGTAAGGTTTTATGTAGTCAAAACTATTGTTTTCGGCTACTCCAAGAGCCTTGACAAGCATCGCATAAGCCCCGATGTAATCATGCCTGTCAACAAAGGCCATCGCCCCGGCGTTGCACATTGCATCTACGCACATTTTCTTTTCGTCGGTGTCCATACCTTCATCGTAACGGCCGGCCGCTGCCTGATAATAGGCTATTGCACTGTCATGGTGTCCCATCCTCACGCAGGATTCACCCTTTTCGACAATTTCATTCAGCGTCAGTCCATCAATGCGTGCTGCCGAAATTCCACCGTGCCGCGCCTGGACGGGTACGACCGATACGGCAAACAAAACCAATATGACCACGAAACGGGCTACAATAAATATATCGTAAATTGTTACTCGCATAAAAGATTACAACAGAACATCGCCACATACTTACATACAGGTATGGCATCTTTGGTTTTTCACGCACAAAAATACAATAAAAATGCGAAACGGACAAAAATAACAAGGATTAATGCTATAAAGGAAAGAATCAGACACAGATACGGATTATTAGCATTAAAAATGCCATGAGTAAAACAATGGCAACCTTAGGATTCAGCACAATAGCGGATATTAAAGATGCGATAAAAAAGGATTGCAAAACAAAATTTATTGACATTCACAAACAATAGATTTTATTATCAATTCAAAAGATAATCGAACAGCGTGCGAAAGGCATCCTTTTACACGCTGAAACGCCACCTTTTGGAGTCCAAAAGGTGGCGTTTTGTAATCGGTTGGCTGTCAATGCCTTACCACGTACAAGCATAAAAAAACGCGTCGATGTGCCTCACGTCAGATCTGACGCGCCCTGCGGCTTTTACACCGCTACTATGAAAAACTATATTATTATTTTAAGTCTTTCCTAATAAGCCTCAACAGATGCTCCACGGCATCGGCCTCGGGTATGTTCTTCTCCACGCATTCCTTTCTGCGATAGAGCGATATCTTGCCGCGTCCGGCGCCCACATATCCGTAGTCGGCGTCGGCCATCTCGCCCGGACCGTTCACTATACAGCCCATTATGCCTATCTTGAGGCCCTTCATGTCCTTGGTGGCCTCCTTGATGCGGGCTATCGTAGAGCGCAGGTCGTAGAGTGTGCGGCCGCATCCGGGACAGCTGATATATTCGGTCTTCGACGTTCTCAGTCGTGCTGCCTGCAGTACGCCGAACGCCGTGGCGTCGATGTCGGCTGCCGATAGCGTTCCGTCGTTCATGAGCCACAGTCCGTCGGTCAGTCCGTCGAACATCAGCGCACCCATGTCGGCTGCCGCCTCAAGCTGGAAGCCGCCCTTCTCGTCCTGCGAGTGGCGGTACATCTGGCAGAACACAACGGGATTGGTGAGTCCTGCCGACATCATATCGTGCAGCAGGGCGCGCTGCTCGCCGAGGCGGTTCTGATGGTTGCTGACGCATATCACCACCACTTCGGGGTGCGACTTGAGGCAGGCTGTGTATTCGTCGGTGTCGACGCCAAACTGGAGTACAAGGAATTTCAGCGGCGCGTCTACTGAAGATATCAGCGGCACGGCGTTATATGGGAATATGGGATATACGCCGGTCTTGTCTTCGAGGTCAGCATACACGCCGAAGTCTACGATGTAGCGCTGTCCGGCAACGCGCTCTGCGGGCAGAGTCTGACCTGTGTATATAAAGTCGGGCGTCATGTCCTTGCCTGTAGCATCAGCCGGAGCGGCGTCGCTGCCGAGGCGCGATGATATCACAACGGGCACGTTGTCGCCTCCGATGTTCATCACGGCGCGTGTCTTGCGGCGCTCGGGCGATGTCCAGCAGAAGCCCTCAAAGGCCTTGCCCGGTATGAGCATGTGGCCCTGTTTCTTGCCGACATAGTCTACAAGATGGCACGCCACGGGTATCTCAGCCTCCGGCTCCTCGCTCAGCGACACGCGTATGGTGTCGCCAATGCCGTCAGACAGCAGCGCTCCGATGCCCACGGCACTCTTTATGCGGCCGTCTTCGCCCTCGCCGGCCTCGGTCACTCCGAGGTGCAAGGGATACTTCATGCCTTCCTTGTCCATGGCCTCGACGAGCAGGCGAACCGACTGCACCATGACAACCGTGTTGCTGGCCTTTATCGAGATTACCACATCCGTGAAGTTCTCACGCTTGCATATGCGCAGAAACTCCATGCAGCTCTCCACTATTCCGGCTGGTGTGTCGCCGTAGCGGCTCATTATGCGGTCGGAGAGCGAACCGTGGTTTACGCCTATGCGTATGGCCGTGTGGTTCTCGCGGCAGATGTTGAGGAAGGGCACAAACTGCTTCTCTATCTTCTGCAGTTCTGCGGCATATTCCTCGTCGGTATATTCAAGTTTCTTAAATGTGCGCGCCGGGTCGACATAGTTGCCCGGGTTTATCCTCACCTTCTCGGCATACAGCGCAGCCACATCGGCCACGTGAGGATTAAAGTGGACGTCGGCCACGAGCGGAGTGTTATATCCCCTGCTCCTCAGTCCTGCGTTGATGTTCTTCAGGTTTTCAGCCTCGCGCACGCCCTGCGTGGTGAGTCTCACATACTCTCCTCCGGCTTCAATTATGCGTATGGCCTGTTCCACGCTTCCCTCGGTGTCGTTGGTCGACGTGGTTGTCATCGACTGTATCCTCACCGGATTGTCTCCTCCCAGCGGAGTTGCGCCCACATTGACAACCGAACTATCCCTTCGGGTGTAATTAAAGATGTCCATGACTTGTACTTTTTTAGGAGTTAAAGTAGTTAAAGAAGTTATCGCTCACGGCGTGAGCTGAGTAGTTAAAGTCATATGTCATGATGATGTCTTCGTCAACGCCTGTCGTCCTGCACTAAAGCAGGGCCGTTAAAGAGAAACATCTTAACTGTCATATATCTCAGAATGCTGCATAGCAATGTTTGCCTACACAGATTTCCACTAAGCAAAGCACAGAAATGACATGCACTAACTTTGCCTGCCATAACAGACAAGGCATTTGACTTTAACTACTCAGCTCACGCCGTGAGCGATAACTTCTTTTACTACTTTAACTCCTGAATTATAAATCAGTTTGTCTTATACTCATACTTCACCTCGGCGAGGTCTTTGTTGGCCTTCTCGATTTTGGCTCCCAGTCCTGCCTTATAGTCAGCAAGGCGTGCGGCAACCTCATCGTCGGCCAGCGCAATCATCTCTACGGCCAGTATGGCAGCGTTCATTGCGCCGTTTACGCCAACCGTAGCAACAGGTATTCCCGGGGGCATCTGTATGATGCTAAGCATGGCGTCGAGACCGTCGAGCATACCCTTGATGGGCACTCCGATAACCGGCAGAGTGGTCGACGCTGCTATCACGCCCGGCAGGGCGGCAGCCATTCCGGCTCCGGCTATTATCACCTTAATGCCGCGCTCCTTGGCTCCTTTGGCAAAAGCCTCAACAGCGTCGGGCGTGCGGTGGGCCGACAGGGCGTTAACCTCAAACGGGATGTGCATCTCGTCGAGAAACTTACATGCCTTCTCCATAACGGGCAGGTCGCTCGTGCTGCCCATGATGATACTTACTAATGGTTTCATATTAAGCTTGTTTTATTTTAAATATACATTATCTGGTCGAAACTTTTACGGCTTGCGGCCACAACACAGAGCGCCGCAGGCACAAAGACGCACTGCTCAGAACAGCAGCACAGACACAAACGAGCATGCCACGCCTGCCAAATAGCCCAGCACCACCTGGCGCAGAGAATGCTGACGCAGAATCATGCGGCTCGTGCCTACCATGCCGGCAAGCAGCAGCACAATGCAGAGCCACCACACCGGATTGAACGAAAATATAACTGAAAAAGCCAGCAACGCACCGGTAACGCCGCCGATGGCTGCCGTATGGGTGGATATCTTGATGAAAAGATTTATGATGGCGCAGGCCACCTGTATCACAAGGGCTGCTATAAGGATGCTCCCCATGAAGTGGGGCACATGGGTGGCAGCCATTATGTAATAGCACAGAAGATAAGAAAAAATGGATATCACATAAGGAATGGCGCGCCTCTCGCGGCTGCCCAGCTCTATGAGCGTCCAGCCCTGATAGCGCCGGTAGAAACGGATAAGGGCCGTAGGAAGAAATACCGTGAACAGATAGAACATCAACAGCAGGAACAGCTTGTAGGTCAGGGGCAACAGGCTGAGGTAACTGAAGATGAAAAGAATCAAAAGGCCTAATATCGGAAGATAGAAAGGCGTGAACAGAACGCTCAGCACCTTGGCCGTAAAAATAATCTCTTTCTCTTTCATTTCTTTCTTAGTCGGGCGACGGGGATACCCAGCTGCTCGCGATATTTTGCTATCGTGCGGCGTGCCACGGGGTATCCGCTCTCGTTCATCTTATCCTTTATGGCGTCGTCGCTTAGCGGGCGGCGCTTGTCTTCGTTGTCAATTATGTCTTTAAGGGCGGCCTTTATCTTGCGCGTCGACATCTCCTCGCCGCTCTCTGTCTTGACGCTGTCGCTGAAGAAGTGGCGCAGCTTGAACGTGCCCCAGCGTGTCTGGGCATACTTCATGTTGCTTACGCGCGATATGGTGGATATGTCGAGGCCGGTCTTGTCGGCCACATCCTTGAGTATCATGGGCTTCAGGTCGCTCTCGTCGCCGTCCTGAAAGTATGCCTTCTGTATGTCTATTATGGCCTTCATGGTGACATACAGCGTGTGGCGGCGCTGCTTTATGGCGTCGATAAAGCCCTGGGCGCGCTCCACCTTCTCCTTGGCGTAGAGCAGGGCTTCCTTCTCGCTGCGGCTCATCTTGCTCTTGTTCTTCTGGTAACTCTTCACCATGTCGGTGAAGGAGTCTGACACATAGAGGTCGGGCACGTTGCCGCTGTTGATATAGAACGACACTGTGCCGTCGTCGGCCGTGTCTACTATAAAGTCGGGAGTTATCTGCTGGATGTTGCGTCCCTCGGTCTCGCCGAGCGAAGAGCCGGGCTTCGGGTTTAGCTTCAGCAGTTCGTTGTGAACCGTCTTCACGGTGTCGGTGTCGATGCCGAGCTGCGATGCTATCTTGTCCCAGCGCTTGTTCATGAACTCGTCGAAGCATTCTGTTATCACACGCTCCATCATCGAGCGCATCTCCGACTTGTCCCTGCGCCTTATCTGCAGCAGGAGACACTCGCGCAGGTTGCGTGCGCCTATGCCGGCAGGGTCGAACGTCTGCAGCACATGCAGCACATGCTCTATCTCATGCTCGCTTGCATCTATGTTATGGTATATGGCCAGCTCGTCGCTCAGCGTGGCAATGTCCTTGCGCAGAAGTCCGTCGCCGTCGAGCGAACCGATGAGATACTCCATTATCTCGTGCTCGCGGGACGTAAGCTCCACGTCTACCATCTGCTCCTTGAGCCTGTCGTAGAACGACACCTGGTCGCCGTAGGTTATCTCCTCATAGTCAGCATTCTGGTTGTTGCTTGCCACATACTGCGCGGCCTCAGGCATCTCGTCGTCCATTCCGATGCCCGAAAGGGCCTGGTCGAGCGCCGACTCGCGCTCCTCACGCTCGTTGACGGTGTCAAAGTCGTCGTCTTCGTCTGAACCGGAAACGCTCTCATGCATGTCGTCGGCAGGCTGAACGTCGTCTGGCCCGGCAACTTCAAGGGCTGGATTGTCGTCAATCTCGGCCGCCACGCTGTGCTCCAGTTCTGTCAACGGCATTTCAAGCAGATGCACCACGAGCATCTGCTGCTGAGTGAGGCGCTGTGTCTGAACCTGTTTCTGCGCCTGTGTCTGAATGAGATTTTGTGCCATAACGCTGCAAAATTAATATTTTTCCGTGAAGAAGAGTAATTAATACTGAATATTTTTCCTTACGGCCCCAAAAGGTTCTGCTCACCATAAGCGGTGTGCCGGCTGCGCTTATCACAGCCTGCCGCACGGCCATACGGGGCAGTCTGCCAAGGCCTGCGTAACGCACTGTTATCCAACCACTTGCAATATGCCGTCTTTTAGGTTATAAAAGGTGGCATATCAGGAGCTAAAAGGTGGCCTTTTGCAACCTGAAAGGGCACATATTGCATCACCGCCACTAATTCTTATACGTGTCGAGCTTGTCAAGATAGTATTTCTTAAAGTCGCTCCAGCGATAATAAGGCGCGCAGTCGGTCTTCACGGGGAGCGTCGCCTCGTTCTCGTTGAGCAGCACCTTTACGAGCACGTCTTTGTCGTTGCGGCTGCGGCGATAGAACACCAGCTGTATGTTTGCGCCCATCGGGAACACCTTATAGTTGATCCATCCTTTGCTCTCAAGACTGTCGAGGCTTGATATCTGACTGTCGTAACCGTTGATGCCAAGCAGACATGTCAGCGGCAGCACCATCGTCTCGTGGCCGAAGCGCAGCGTTGCGCCGGGCCTGTCGAGGGCTATGCAGCTGTCGGCCTGATGTATTATGTTGCGCAGGAGGTTGCGCTGCGAGAAGGGCTGAGTGGCTCCATTGAGCGGACATGCGCCGTAGTTGATATACCACCACGTGTTCTCCATCTGCCAGTTGGCGTAGAGCTCGTCGCCGGTGAATATGTCGTAGAGCGTAATCTTGTGGCGGAGCTCCGAGCTCTGCAGGTTTGATGCCAGCGAGAAGAGCTTATAGTTGAGGTCGGAAGCGTCCACTTCATACCTAACATAGCTGCTGTCGCTGAACAGACTTAGCATAAGCCGCTCAGGATTTACGCGGCGGCTGCAATATTCTTTCCACATAACTTCGGCGCGGCGTGGCATCTTCTGCGCATAAAGTGCAGGGTCACTCTGGTTCATGTAATACATGTCGTGCATGCTCGCGTCGTGCTTTATCGTCAGTTTTGGGTTCATCAGGAGCAGCTGCTGCATCTCGTTCTCCATCGACAGGATGCAACGTATCACCACGGTGCTCTTTGCATCTACCACGACATTGCCCTTGAACACCTCGGGAAAGCGCTCATACATGCGGCGGGCTATCTGCCTGTGCTGCTCGGCTCCAAGCTCGGTGAGCTCTCCCAGGCGGCCTGCTGCCTCGTCGCGGAGCATCGTCACGCGTCTGAGCACATCCTTTCCGAGCGGCGTAAGCTTGCCGAGGCTGTCGGCACGGGCAAGGACACGCACCGGGATATCATAGTCGTCAGGACTTATCAGATAGCGCGAGCCGTGGCGGCCGTAATGACTTATATAGAAAGGACTGTAACCTTTTGGTGCGGGCGTCAGCTTTTTCTGAGACGGACCGGGATAAGCCAGATAGTTGCTGGCCGAAAGGCACACATTGTTTCTTATCTCATCACGGGCTGTCTGTGCTTCAAGCGGAGACTGAAAAAGTAAAAAAGACAGGACTAAAAGCAATAATTTATCCATAAAACAACTGTTTTTTTATTTATTTACCGCAAAGATACTTAAAAAATGACGTTATTATTCATTATTCCAAAGAAAAATGATAATTTTGCAGCCCGAAATTATCTGAATGAAATAAAAATAGGCGTTGGCCTATAACAAACAACCTCCTGCATATTGACTATTATTTTAACGACACAGAAACTATTTTAGGATATTCTGTGCAAGGATTGTCTGTGCAATAAGATTTAGCTTAATGAAATCGCTATCATGACATATCCTGAATTACGGCCGGAATGCCGGCAAGTTTTATAAGATGACATAGCATGTAATAAAAAATAATAATTAATAAAAGAAATGGGAAGAAACAAAAGACAAGACTATGACCACACAGACGAATCGGAGGTATTTAAGAAAAAGAGTCTGATGGCCGCCAAGAACCGCAAGAGAATGTCTAAGATCGTGTTTGCGGTAATGTGCCTGCTTGCAGCGTTCGTCGTTGCAGCATGTATGCTCAGCTATTTTTTCAACTTTGTCTGACCTGCAAGCGCCTTGAGGCAACGCTTATGCTGCCGCCGGGGCCGTGTCTTGAAACAAAAAAAGCGCGGAAAGCCTTAACAGATGCTTTCCGCGCTTTTTATATCCGACTGTGAATTAATCGTCTTCTTCTACTGAGAATTCGTCCTTACCAACTCCGCATAGAGGGCAAACCCAATCTTCTGGAAGGTCCTCAAATGCTGTTCCGGGCTGTATGCCGTTATCAGGATCGCCTACTTCGGGGTCATATACATAACCGCAAGTGTCACAAATGTACTTTTTCATAATGCTTACTTTTTAATTAATAAATTAGATATTAACTGATAGTTTATTTTCTGCCGCACATCACGAACTCAGCCCTTGCAGCTATCTGTTCGGGCGAAATGTTCTTGAGGCACGAATAGTCGCCTCTGATGCAGGGCTTGTTTCCGAATATGCTGCATGGCCGGCAGGGCAGATCTATCTGCACCGCGTTCTCCATACTCTGTCCCCAGCCCATGAATCCGGCAAAGGGATGCGTTGCGCCCCATACGCTGACCACCGGCGTGGCTGTAAGCGATGCCATGTGCATGTTGGCGCTGTCCATTGAAATCATGAGGTCGAGATGGCTCATCAGGACAAGTTCGAGACTTATGCCGTCGAGCTTTTCGGCCACGCTTTCACACTGCTTGTATTTTGAGCACCACTCACCGAAGTATTCGGTCTCGCGCTGTCCCTTGCCGAAGAGGAATATGCGGCAGTCGGGATGGCGCTCTGTCAGGAGCCTTATGACCTGCTCCATGAGCCGCGGAGGATACACTTTGCCCTCGTGGGCGGCAAACGGGGCTATGCCAATCCACTTCTCCGTGAACTCGCCGCTGCGCCTGATGCTCTCCGGCAGCAGGCTGATGTCGCCTCCGCCTTCGGGGAATATCGACTTGAAGTCGAGCTTTATGGGGTAGCCCAGGCGTGCAAGCACATCGGCATAGTTGCTGAACGGCGACGGCTGCTGCACGAGTTTCTTGTCCGACATGGCCACGAGCTGCCTGCGGCCGCTGCGGTGCTTGTCGATGTGAGCCACCTTATAGCGGTCTATGTTGAAGCGCATGCGCAGATAGTCGGAGCGCAGCACGCTGTGGAAGTCGGCTATGGCGGTGAAGTTCTTTGCCGTAAGCCGGCGGTAGAGAGCATTGAGCCCCTTCACTCCGTCGTATTCTTCCTTGATGTCGGCCTCCATAAATCCAACGTTTGGCGGCATGTGCTCGAAGAAAGGGCGCGCAAAGGGCTTGCTCAGCATGGTAATCCTCACGTCGGGATACTGCCTTGCGAGCGAATAGACCACGGGCACGGTCATGGCCACGTCTCCCATGGCCGAGAATCTCATTATGAGTATGTGCTCTGTCCTCATTTATTATTTTTGGCGTATAACACCGGGTTTGTGGCCGGGTCGTTATACATTTTCATCTGCTTGTAAACCTTCATGTACTTTCTGCCGGCCTCGATGTCGTCGAGCAGCTGGTCGATGGCTGTCCCGAGGTCAACCTGCTGCTGCATCAGCACATCCAGCTTGGCCCTGCACCTTTCGCGGTGTTCAGGGTCGGCGTCGGCGCGCTCTGTCTGCTCCTTCATGTGGTATATCTTCAGCGCGAGTATCGACAGGCGGTCGATGGCCCATGCTGGGCTCTCGGTGTTTATGCGTGCGTCGGGCATTACCTTCACGTCCTTATACTTGTCCCTGAGCCAGCTGTCAATCTGCTCCACGAGGTCTGTGCGGTCCTGGTTGCTGCGGTCTATGCGGCGCTTCAGCAGCAGAGCCTCTGCCGGGTCAATCTGCGGGTCGCGTATGATATCCTCAAGGTGCCACTGCACGGTGTCTATCCAGCACTTCATATACAGGCTGTTCTCTATCGTGCCCTCTCCGTAGGGGTTGTTCACCTTGGTGTCAACGTCGTCGGCCTGGTGATAGTCGTTTATCGCCCGGCTGAAAATCTCGTTACAAAGTTCGGTAAATGCCATTTGCTCTTGTTTTAGTTAATACTTCTGCTGACGTGCCGCAGGCATAGCCGGCATGTCCGGCCGGAGCGCTGACGGCGCTATTATATTAAATGCAAAGCTAATAAATTATTTTTAATCAGCCAACAAAACAGAATATTTTTCGTAACTTTGGACTTGTATTTGAACGCCGGCGGCTGCACAACGCTATGGCTGCGTGCACCGCGGAGCATAAATCATTGTTATTATGAAAATTGTGATTGACGACAAGATTCCCTACATACGCGACGCCATAAGCCGCATAACAGATGACGCCGTGTATCTGAAGGGGAGCGAGATAGGACCCGGCGACGTGCGCGACGCCGACGCCCTGATTGTCAGGACGCGCACCCGATGCGACGAGCAGCTGCTCAGCGGCAGCCGCGTAAGGTTCGTGGCAACGGCCACCATAGGCTTCGACCACATCGACGCAGCCTACTTGGAGCGCGCCGGGATAGAATGGATGAGCTGTCCGGGATGCAACTCTGCCTCAGTGGCCCAGTATCTGCGCTCGGTGCTGATACTGCTCAAAAGGCATAAGGGCATGCGCCCCGAAAGCTCAACGATAGGCATCGTGGGCTGCGGACACGTAGGGTCGAAGGTGGCGCAAGTGGCAGCCGGCATGGGCATGCGCGTGCTCGTGTGCGACCCGCCGCGGCAAGAGCGGGGCGACGCAGGCCCCTTCGTGGCGATGAGCGACATCGAGGAGCAGTGTGACGTGATAACGTTCCACGTGCCGCTCGTAAAGGACGGCCCCCACCCCACGCTGCACATGGCCGACGCCGACTTCTTCAGCCGGCTGCGGCGCAAGCCCGTCATAATAAACACGAGCCGCGGAGCCGTGGTAGACAACGATGCGCTGCTCGATGCCCTTATATATAATAAGGTGAAAGATGCCGTGATAGACACCTGGGAACACGAGCCGCAGATAAACCTCAGGCTCATGGACAGGGCATGGATAGCCACGCCTCACATAGCAGGCTACAGCGCCGACGGCAAGGCTAACGCCGACAACATGGTGATAAGCGGCCTATGCCGCCACTTCGGCATCAGCGTGCCGTGCATCATCAGTCCACCCGAACTGCCGCAGGACTTCGTTGCTGCCGACGACCCCGACGACCTGAGCCTGCAGCTCTACAACCCGCTCGACGACAGTTCGCGGCTGAAGGCATCGCCCGAAAGCTTCGAGGAGCTGCGCGGCAACTATCCGCTACGGCGCGAGTCGGCCCCCGCAGGCAGGGCGTAATCATGCCTGCGGCACGTGCAAGCAGCACAGCATAAACGGAAAACGATCAGCAGGCATCATCCGGCTTTATCCGTAGTGTGCATCCACGCCCCAGCCGTCTTTCCGTGCTATATCGGCATATTTCCGCCCGTTTCTTCCTGACACAGGCCTTTATGCCTGCGAAAAATCAAGCGGAAACAAGCCCGACATAAAGCCAAAAGCAGTCTGCATCACAACGCCCGATTTGCGGATAAGCGGCGACTGCATGCCGGCATGAAGACAGACCACCATCCGCCTTGGCATACGCCCGGCAGGGCCGTCTTGCAAAACATGGCCTTTTGCCTTCCAAAAGGCCACATTTCGTCCTCCAAAAGGGCATCTTTTAGCGTCTAAAAGGTGCCCTTTTGCAACCCTCTGTAATACAGGCATTTATGCCGCATGCCGCCGACTGGGCCGTAAGCAGTCTATATACAACATGCCCGCTGTGTGCGCACAAAATTCAACAAAACCGACAAAATCAACACAAAAACGGTGTAAAAAGACAACAAAACTTGCACACTATAACGGCATGTGTGCAACTTTAGGCTCTTTTTTTGCAAAAATATTTGCACACTTAAATAAAAATTCGTTCCTTTGCACCGATTTTTGGAATTGGAATTTATTTATAAACATTTTTAAAACATTACAATCATGTCAGAAATTGAATCAAAAGTAAAAGCTATTATCGTTGACAAACTTGGTGTTGATGAAACAGAAGTAAAGCCTGAAGCAAGCTTCACAAACGACCTTGGTGCAGATTCTCTTGACACTGTAGAGCTCATCATGGAATTCGAGAAAGAATTCAACATCTCTATTCCTGACGACAAAGCAGAAACAATTGCCACTGTAGGTGACGCTATCAGCTACATCGAGGCTAACACCAAATAATAATTTCCGATAATTATTTAAATGGAATTAAAAAGAGTAGTAGTAACAGGACTGGGCGCTGTAACCCCGGTAGGTCTTTCAGCCGAGGAAACTTGGAACAACCTGCTGGCCGGAGTCAGTGGCGCAGCTCCTATTACGCTGTTTGACAGCTCCATGTACAAGACCCAGTTTGCATGCGAGGTGAAAGGCCTCAACATCAACGACTGGATCGACCGCAAGGAAGCGCGCAAGCTCGACCGCTACACACAGCTGGCCATGGTCAGCGCAATGCAGGCCGTTAAAGACAGCGCCATGGACCTGGAGACAGTAAACAAAAACCGCATCGGAGTAATCTTCGGCGTAGGCATCGGCGGTATCAAGACCTTCGAGGACGAAGTGTCTTACAACGCCCTGCACAAGGAGAACGGACCTAAGTTCAACCCGTTCTTCATCCCCAAGATGATCAGCGACATCGCTGCCGGCCAGATATCAATCCACTACGGATTCCACGGCCCCAACTATGCCACTACATCTGCCTGCGCATCTTCAACCAACGCCATCGCCGACGCCTTCAACCTTATCCGTCTGGGCAAGGCTGACGTCATCGTGAGCGGAGGTGCCGAAGCAGCTATCTGCGGATGCGGAGTTGGCGGTTTCAACGCCATGCACGCCCTTTCTACACGCAACGACGACCCGCAGAGGGCATCACGTCCGTTCAGCGCAAGCCGCGACGGATTCGTAATGGCCGAAGGCGCAGGATGCCTCATCCTTGAGGAACTTGAGCACGCAAAGGCTCGCGGAGCTAAGATTTATGCAGAAATGGTGGGCGAGGGCGAAAGCGCAGACGCATACCACATAACAGCATCTCACCCCGAAGGACTCGGAGCAAAGCTCGTTATGCAGGCAGCGCTCGACGACGCCGGCATGAAACCGGAGGACATAGACTATATCAACGTTCACGGAACATCTACACACGTGGGCGACATTTCAGAGGCTAAGGCCATTAAGGAGGTATTCGGCGATGCAGCTTACAAGCTCAACATCAGCTCTACCAAGTCAATGACCGGACACCTGCTCGGAGCAGCAGGAGCCGTTGAGGCAATGGTAAGCGTTCTGTCTGTTCAGAACGACATCATACCGCCTACAATCAACCACGAAGAAGACGACAAGGACGAAGAAATAGACTATAATCTCAATTTCACATTCAACAAGGCACAGAAGCGCACCGTGCGCGCCGCTATGAGCAACACTTTCGGCTTTGGCGGACACAATGCCTGTGTTATCTTCAAGAAATATGATGATTAACAACTTTATTGATAAAATGAAGCTCCCTTTCCGCAAGGAAAAGGAGCTTTATTCTTCTTTATTCAACGTCATCGGCTTTTATCCCCACGACATCAGTCTCTACAAGCAGGCACTGCTCCACAAGAGCATAGCCAAGCGCAACGAGAAGGGACGGCCCGTAAACAACGAGCGGCTTGAGTTCCTGGGCGACGCCATTCTCGACGCCATTGTGGGCGACATCGTGTTCAGACACTTCGAAGGCAAGCGCGAAGGATTCCTTACCAACACCCGAAGCAAGATTGTGCAGCGAGAAACTCTCAACAAACTGGCACAGGAGATTGGCATCAGCCAGCTCATAATGTCAAACGGACATTCCTCGTCACACAACAGCTACATGGACGGAAACGCCTTCGAGGCACTCGTGGGAGCCATCTATCTCGACCGCGGATACGAAGCATGCATGCGCTTCATGAAGAAACGCATACTCTCACAGCTTATCAATCTCGACAAGGTGGCCTACAAGGAGGTCAACTTCAAGAGCAAGCTCATTGAATGGTGCCAGAAGAACCGCGTAAAGCTCGACTTCAAGCTCATAGAGCAGAAACGCGACGAGAACAACAACCCGATATTCGTTTATCAGGCCATCGTTGAAGGACTCGAGGGCGGTTCGGGCAAGGGATACTCCAAGAAGGAGAGCCAGCAGCTGGCAAGCAAGCAGACCCTGCAGAGCCTGAGGCGCAAGCCGCAGTTCATCGACGCAGTGTTTGCTGCCAAGGCCGACCGCACAAAGATGGAGGAAGAACCCGTAGTGGTGGTTCCGGACATCGAGCAGAAGGAAGACTTCATCATCACCGCCGGCGACAGTAAGCAGCCCGAAAAGGCAAGAAGCAGCGAGCCCGTGAGCGACGTAAAACCTGAACCTGAAGAGAAAAAGCAGGCCGGAAGCAGTGCTGACAGCGAGTTTGACCTGTCGGACATCACTGCCACTCCACGCCAGATGTCTAAAGAAGATATAATAGCGGCAGCCGAAGCAGCCGCATTTTCAGAACAAAGATAAAAGCACCGGCACAGCTCCCGCGCAGGGACACGTGCCGATGCTTTTATCTTGTTTTATTGTTTACCGCACCACATGCAGCCTCACCGAGGCATCATCCGTTGATTTTCAGGATGCCGCAAAGCTGCGAAAAATCATCAATCACAAACTCGGCGCCACACTCCTCGAGCTCTTCGCGGCTGCCGTTGCCGTAAGTAACGCCCACACCGCACACGCCGGCGCCATGAGCCATGCCTATGTCGAAGGCCGTATCGCCCACCACGACACACTCGTCGGGCCTCAGTCCGTGGTCTTTCATCGTGCGGACCACCATGTCGGGGGCAGGCTTGGCGTTGGGCACATCGCCCGCACCGAGCACGTAGGATATGTATCCGCCAAGCTCCATGTCGGCCACAAAGCCCAGCAGCGATGCCCTCGAGCGGCTGCTCGCCAGCGTTATCATCCTGCCGCTGCGGTGTATTGCGTCGAGCGTCTCGCGCACATTAGGAAACAGGCTCACCACTCCCGGGCGGTTGTTCTCCTTGAATATCTCTCTGTACACCTCGGCACAGCGGTCGCCCATGGCGTCGTCCATGTCGATAATCCTCGTGAACGTCTCCTTCAGCGGCAGCCCAATCATCGACGCACACTCTTCTTCACTCCTCTCCGGCAGCCCCAACCGCCTTATAGTCTGCTGCATTGTGCGCACTATAAGACCGCGCGAATTGCCCACTGTTCCGTCAAAATCAAGTATCACTGCCTTAATGTTATCACTCAAAAACTTTCTGTCGTTCATAAAAAACAAAATAAATATATCGTTATAAACATACTGATCTACACCCTCACACGTCCCGACGGCTCTTCGCCCCATGTCAAGCCGCACTGCAAAAGGCCGTCTTTTACACCGCAAAAGGGCACATATCGCAGCATGAAAGCATAGCTTTTACAATGCAAAAGCATACATATTGCAACGCAAAAGCATAGCTTTTACGACGTGAAAGCATACATATCGCAACGCAAGAACATACCCTTTTACAACGTGAAAGCATACGTATCGCAACGCAAAAACATACCTTTTACAACGTGAAAGCATACGTATCGCAACGCAAGAACATACCCTTTACAACGTGAAAGCATACATATCGCTATGCGGAAGGATGCTTACAGAACTGTAAAACGGCTGACTCTGCCGACCGGCAGAATACATGCCACAGACCTAACGGATGCGGCGCAGGTCGGCAGTGTCCACCGGCACAACCGCGGCAACAGTCTTAAGCCTTGCGTATGCCTCCGACATGAACATCAGTCCGCCGTAAGGATTGCCGGTGCCCCACGAGTTTTTGCATATAAAATAGCGGTCGCCCTTCCTGTCGCGGGCTATCCCTATCAGCTCCATGCAGTGGTCGTCGGTAGTGCGGAAGGTCTCGAACGACCGCTGACGCTCATCCTGCGACGCCATGCTACGGTTGTCACGGAGACGTGCCACGCCGCGTTCAAACGAGAATCCCGGTTCGGTTATGTCGCCCTCCCAGCACACGCTGTGGCCGCGGCGCAGCGCACTCTCAATGCGGTTCATCATCGTGTCTATGGGCACATTGTAGAATTTGTCGCCGTAACGGTTGTCGGGCACGTCGAGCACCACGTCCTCATAAAACGGCATATGCGTAAAGCTGGTCAGCGCCTGATACTCATCGTCGCGGCACACGCTGCGCGCAAACTGCTGCGGAGTGTACTCAGCCCCGAGCATCCACACGTGCAGCGGCACGGGATTAATCACATCATCGAGCATGCTGTCGGTGCTCCTCATCAGCGCGTCGAGCCCAGTGCGCCTCCCTACGGCGTTGCGGCAGAGCGAGTCGAGCTTGCGGCAGAGCACGTTGAAGTTGCATTCAGAGCGGTAAGAGTCGTATGGCATCAGGCCCGAGTCAAGTATCATGTGTATCAGCCTGGGCGACACGCCGCGCGTGGTGAAGCCCGACCGGCCTTGCGTAAGATAGCATCTCTCAGCCTGCCGGCGCATAAGGTTGCGCGCAACATAAGCAGCCGACAGATTGACCGAGTCGCCCTTCATCAGGCACTCGCTCTCTATGGTGGCCAGCATGGCATATACCCAGCAGAGCGAACTGTTCCCCTGGTCTTTCACGGGCGTGATCTTGTTCATTACCTCCACCCTGAACGCCTCCTTGTCCTCACTCTTCCTGCCGCACGAAAGCAGCATGAACAGTACTGCCGACAGCAATATAATCTTGTTCATAAGCGCAAAGTTACTTAAAAACAACTATGCACGCAACCCTGCAACCATATTTTTTAACCTGCATCAGCCACGACAATCCTATATCATCTACAGCCGCAAGCCATAAGACAGGCAACGGCATGCACATGATGACAACAGCAAAAACAGCGGAAAACAATCCCAAACAGCCATAATATCGGACCAAACAAGGCTACAATATACGATTATCCACCCTTTCAGTATTATTTTGAACCACCATGAAGGGCATTATATCTACCTTTGAGCACTAAAAAAATATAATCAAATCAAAAATCTATCATGAAGCTAAAAGCATTATTATTATTTCTGTTTGTGCCGCTGATATGCAGCGCCACAGACATCAATGTAGACCCTTCTACGTTCAAGGCAACGTATGAAGGAGCAAAAGACGGTGACGTTCTGCTCATGGAAGAGGGAACATACACCGGAGACATCAATCTTCCAGACGGCAAGACTGTCACCCTGAAGGCTGCAGAAGGAGCCGAAGTGGTGTTCGGAGTAAAGTTTCGCGGAAGCGATGCGTCTGTAACTGGAGGAGGAATTATTATGGAGGGGCTCGTTATCAAACCCAACGACAGCTACTTCATGGACCTCACCTATGGTGACATAAAGACCATCACACTGCGCAACTGCGACCTGTCGGCCATTAACAGATGCTTCCTGCGCACCAACAACGAGGGGCATGTGATAGACAAGATTGAGATGGACAGATGTATAATACACGACTGCGGCGACGGAGGATACAACTTTATCTACCCGAAACACGGCGTAAGAGAGGTGAGCGTAACCAACTCTACACTATATAACTATAAAGGCGGAGAGAGCTTCTTCTCGCCCAACTCAATGAATGTAGACATCGACATGCTGTTCACATTCAGCAACAACACAGTCTACAAATGGTCGAAAGCATCAAAATATGCCATCTGCAACACTGGAAACAAAGTGGGACTGTTCTCTGAATACACATTCAGAAACAACATTATATACAAAGCCGGCGTTGACGGACAGACGCCAAACATACTAAACACCACGGGCGGATATCTGCTGGCAGAGAAAAACCTGATAGCCGACTACGGAACATACAACCAGGCAAGCGCGGCCGACACAGAGATTTCGGACTATACGCTGGCCGACTTCGGACTGACGAACATACCTTTCCCTGACCCTGAAAACGGCGATTTCAGCATAACCTCAGAGTCGCCCATGGCTACGGCAGCTACAGACGGAGGCCCGATAGGCGACCCGAGATGGCTGAAGAACCTCACAAATGCCGTACACATGAACGTTACCAACAGCCCGGAAAACGCCGGAACGGTAACTCCGGCAAAGGCTGACTATGAGGCCGGAAGCGAAGTTACGATAACGGCAACGCCCAACTACGGATTCAGATTCAAACAGTGGCAGGACAAAGACGGACAGATACTGTCGACAGAGAACCCATACACGTTCAACATTGAGAAGGACATGGACATCACTGCCGTGTATTCTTCGGTTGAGACATACACCCTCAACATAAACAAAAGCGGCGACGGAGCCAAATGGGGCAATGTGTCGCTCACGCCGGAACCCGTTGACGGTAAGTATGAAAGCGGAACAAGCGTTACGATGAAGGTGGTGCCAAACTCTGTAACGTCTTTCCTCTACTGGAACGACGGCAGCAGCGACGCACAGAAGACTGTGGTGATGAACGGCGACAAGACGTTTACGGCTACGTTCGACGTGGTTCCGTTCATCGTAGGATGGGACTTCAGCGTAAGCGAGCCGCGCGGAAACCGCCCCGGAGACTACAGCTTCACGACAGACAACACAGGCAACCTTCAGCTGTATGAAGGCGACGGAAAGACAACCAACTGGGGCGCAAGCACACGCACCTTCGGTGGCATTGAGCGCAACTGCATACGCCGCTACACCGAAAGGGCCGACATGGACAACCCACGCTACCTTGTGGCTAAGTTTGTAGTGGACGGATATAAGAACATCAAGGTGCACTCACTGGCGGCTCTCGACAACGCCTGCGTGCACAAGATACAGAAGATGCAATACTCTACCGACGGCGTAAACTACACCGACCTCAGCTCTATCGACATGGGAAGCGGCACCGAGAGCAGCCAGTGGATGGTGCTTGAGGGCACACTGCCCGAAGGTCTCAGCGGACAGGTATATGTGCGCTGGATAGGCGACACCGAAAGCGGACTGGCCGGCGAGCCGTCGGACAGCGACACAGAGGGATTCTATCTTGCCGACATAGTTGTATATGCCGACAACGAACAGAAGGACGACCATGAGGCACCGAAGCTTGTTGCCACATCGCCCGAGGCCGGCTCTGACGTTGCCTCAGCATCAGGCAACGTGGTGCTCCACTTCAACGAGAAGGTGAAAGCAGGCTCAGGCGACGTAACGATAAACGGAAAGGCCATGACACCTGTATTCGGAAGCAAGACAGCCACTTATGCCTATGCCGACATGGGATACGGCACTGAGTGTGAGGTGGTTGTACCCAAGGGCGCACTGACCGACCTCAACGGCAACGCCTTTGAAGGCACGACATTCAAGTTTACCACAATGCAGCGCCCGCAACCCGAGAAGAAAGTGTTCGACGCCGTGGTGGCTGCCGACGGCTCGGGCGACTTCACTTCGGTTCAGGAGGCCATCGACGCCGCTCCTGACAACAGCAGCGTGCCTTACCTCATATTTGTTGAGAACGGAGAGTATGACGAACTCGTGCTGATACCTGAGAGCAAGCCTTTCATACACCTTATAGGACAGGACAAGGAGAAGACCGTGATAAAGCATACCATCAACAACGGAGGAAGCTCTGACGTAGGATACGAATGGTCTACGAACAATCCGCAGTCAGACAACTACGGCTACAGCAGCGTGGTTGAGGTGAATGCAAGCGACTTCTACACTGAGAACATAACCTTCTATAACAGCTGGGGCGTTGACAACCAGTCGGGACCGATGGGTCTGGCCATGTATTCGCGCAACGACCGCATGACGTTCTACAACTGCAAGTTCCGCTCTTATCAGGACACATGGCAGACTTCTTCAAGAAACATGGCCGACCGCCACTACGTGAAAGACTGCTGGATTGAGGGTGCGGTAGACTACTTCTACGGCGGAGGCGACGTCCTGCTCGAAGGCTGCACGCTATACAACGTCAGAAGCGGATCTGTGATCGTGGCGCCATGCCATAAGGAAGGAACAAAGTTCGGATACGTGTTCAGCAACTGCACCATAGACGGCAACGAGCTTGCCAACGACAACAAGACGGCGCTGGGACGCCCGTGGCACAACGCTCCAAAGACCGTATGGCTCAACACTACGATGAAGATAGGCATAAAGCCTGAGGGCTGGAACAACATGGGAGCCATTCCGGCTCTGTTTGCCGAATACAACAGCATGGATGCCGACGGCAATCCTGTTGACCTGAGCAACAGACGCACCGAATATGAATATACTGACGGCGACACCGGACAGAAGGTTACGGGCACATGCAAGGCTACACTTACCGACGAGGAGGCTGCCGCATACACATACGAGGCCATAACAAGAGGCACTGACGGATGGAACCCGCGCAAACTGATGGAGGCCGTGAGCGCTCCTGCCAACATGAGATACGACGCGGCAAGCAGCACGCTGAACTGGGACGAGTCGGCATATGCTATATGCTACGTGGTAACTGACGCCGACGACAAGGTGGTAAGCATATCTACAGACACAAGCTTCAAGCCTGCCGAAGGCACCTGCGGCAAATTCACCGTAAAGGCTGTCAACGAATACGGAAGCCTGAGCGAAGGCACTACATACGAGACCACTACAGGCATCAACGGAGCCGGAAGCGAGACAACCGTTAAGGAAGACATATACAACACATCGGGAATGAAGCTCGGATCTGCCGTAAAGGGCATCAACATCATACGCCGACAGATGGGCGACGGCACCGTGAAGGTGATAAAGATAATGAAATAACGCACTGAGCGCCGTAATAAAGCTGCGCCTATACTAAAACGGCCGGGGCATATCATCAATGAGATATGCTCCGGCTGTTTTTATTATCTTGACTTATGCATAACAAGACTCTGAGGTATCATAGCCTGATATTCCGGCAAGAACGGCACGCCTGCACGACGCATGATGCAGGGCCGCCCGGACGCAGCGGCTAACCAGCTGATTATCAGTATGATAAGAACAGCTTTACAAAAGGTGGTCTTTTAGCCGCCAAAAGGATACCTTTTACGATGCAAAAGGGCACATATTGCACGCTGAAAGGCCACCTTTTATCTCATCGGGACAATTATGCTTTCAGCCGCAAGCATCAATCTGCCTGTAAGATTAAGACAGATGCGGCACTATGCCCTATCAGATTTTATAAGACCGGGGCATGCAACACGCCTTTCAGCCAGACGCTACGGCTCTGCCGTCTCGCCCCTCTTCATATATTCGGTAGGGCTGCAGCCCATAGTCTTCTTGAAGCAGCGGCTGAAGTATTTCGGGTCGGAGAATCCGCACTTGTAGGCCACCTCCGATATGCTCACGCCCGGATCTTTCATTAAAGCAAGAGCCTTCTTAATGCGTATCTCCTGTATAAAGTTGTTGGGCGACGAACCAAAAACCTTCTTCACCCTTACATAGAGCACAGTGCGGCTCATGCCCATGGCCTTGCAGAAGTCGTCTATCGACAGGTCAGAGTTGGCTATATTGTCATTGATAAATCCCATGGCCTTGTTTCTGAACAGGCTGTCGGTGGTTTCGGCGGCTGCTTCCTCACCTTCGGCCACGTCCATGTCGCGCCTTTCTGTCAGAAGCTCATGCACCTTGTTCTTAAGATATTCAATCTTCTCATTAGTAACCGTGGTTATCTCGTTCACCTCCTTGCGCAGCCGGCTGATATATCTTGCCACCTTATATATAACTATCAGGGCTGCAAGCAGCGCCCCGCCAAACAGCATCCATGCCAGGGGCGTCTCCGTAAGTTCCGGGGTACGGTGTATCGTCACGGTACGTTCATTGTCCGTCCAGATGCCGTCGCCGTTGGTTGAGCGCACCCTGAAGGTGTGCGTTCCCGGCGGAATGCCCGCATAGCTTACCGAATGCGACTTGGTGTATATCCACCCGCCGTCCACTCCGTCCATGCGGTAGGCATACCATATATCCTCATTCTTATTATAGTCGAGCGCCGAAAACTCTATCGTAAAGTTCTTCTTGTCGGCCGGAAGCTCAACATAGTCGTCGCATCCGAACACAATACGCGGCACAAAATTGCTCTTGCCGACGTCAGACGGGCTGAAACCGAACACGCCCTGAGTGGTTCCGAAGAGCATGTAGCCGTTGTCAAGACACAGCGGCATGGTCTCCATGAAGGCAAAACCCTCCCTGAAGAAGCCTCTCATATAGTTAATCATAACATCGCGGTTAGTGTCAAACAGCGTCAAACCGGCCTCTGACACTATCCACAGCCTGTTGCCACGCCATGCTGCCAACGACACATTGACATCCGAGGCAAGACCCTGAGCCGTGGTATAAGCCTTGAAGCGTATGTTGTTGCTCAGCAGGTTGCGCGACAGAATCTTGTTGGTTCCGCCGCCATAAGTGGCCACATAAATCCTGCCCCTGCTGTCGCGTGCCAGCGCCATCACCTCATTGTTGCTCAGGCTCGACGGGTCATGAGGGTTTCTCACGTTGCGCCAGAACTTCAGCCGGCGCAGTGGCTTGCCGTCAATCATGCACGTATACAGCCCGCTGCCGGTTCCGGCAAGCATCACTCCGCTACGTGTCATCATCAGACACCTCACCTTGAGCGCCCCGCGCGGATAGTCTGAAAGCACATTGTCCTTATTGATAAAGCGCGGCATGTCGGCCTCCGGCCTCTCCACCACATTCAGTCCGCCGCCATAGGTGCCTATCCACAGGCGTCCGTATCTGTCCTCAGCCATGGCATACACAGAATTGCAGTTAATGCCAAAAGGCTTTCTGCCGCCGCTGACATAGCGGTCGAGCACCCATCCCTGCCCTTTTCTGCGCAGCCTGAACAGCCCGCCGGGCTTGGTGCCGAGCCATATCTGCCCGTGGCGGTCTTCATAAATACAATACACGTTATGGCCGAATACAGCCGCAGCAGGCGTAATCCTGCCGTCGGCAGACAGATATCTGACATTACCCAGGTTGCGGTCGACAATCCTCACAAAGCCGTTCTTGTCGGCAATCCACACCCGTCCGGCCCTGTCCTGATGCAAGGCTCTGACCACTTCTTCGCCAAAATTGCTGAACTTCGTGTTCTTCAGAGGCTCCTTCACAAACGTAACCCTGTCTATGCCGCGGTTGGTGCGCACCCAATAGCCTCCCTGCCTGTCCTCGCACATCACCCTTGTCTCCAGGCCTTCATACTCTTTCAGAGAAGATATGCGCCTCATCACATTCTTGTCGGCCACATAATATGAGCCTCCGGGCAGGTTCTTGCCCCTGTAAACCTCAAACTTGCCCGTCTTGCGGTTGAATACATAATACTTGCATCCCGCCAGGTTGAGGGTCCGGTGTCCCGACATGCAGAGTATATTATTGTCTGGCAACTCCCAAATCTGGTCAATACGGTTCGACTCAAGAGGACAGCCGTCGCCGGGCTGAGCCTTGTAATTGACAAAGCTATAGCCGTCGTAACGGCTCAGTCCGTCGCGCGAGCTCAGCCATATATACCCCTCACGGTCCTGAATAATACACGTAACAATGTTGTGGTCGAGCCCGTCGTCATTGTCAAAATGTACAATACGCACGTCGGAAGCCGCACACAATAACGTCATAAACAAAAAACAAAAAATTGCCAGACTTGCTTTTCTCATAATATCATTATTCTACTGCAAAAGTAAGAAAAAAACATAAAATCCCCGTTTACGTCGTGACAAAAAGACTATTTTGAACCTTTTTAAAATATTTGTCCACCATAAGCATTGCCACAAACAATACCTTTGCATCGAACAAACAATCTATTTTAAAATCTATCAATAATGAAAAAACTATTAACAATCATCACAACGCTGGCAATGGCGCTCGGCTCTTATGCCGGAGAACCGCTGGAGCTATGGTACGACAAGCCTGCCGGCAACTGGAACGAAGCCCTGCCGCTCGGCAACGGACGCATAGCGGCAATGGTATACGGCAATCCCGTATGCGAGGAATATCAGCTCAACGAGGAGACTATATCAAAAGGCTCGCCCTACAAAAACTACAACGCTGAGACACCAAAGTATCTTGATAACCTGCGACAGCTGGTATTCAGCGGCAAGAGCGACGAGGCACAAGCACTGGCCGAGACACAAATCCTGGCCGACAGAGACTACGGATTCGGTGCATCATACCAGCCGGCAGGAAGCCTGCGCATCGAATACGACGGCCATAAAGACTACTCTTCACTGCGCAGACAGCTCAGCATAGACAACGCTGTGTCTACAGTAACCTACAGAGTGGGCGACGTAACTTACACGGAAGAGGCCTTCACGTCGTTCACCGACCAGATGCTCATCATCAGGGTCACGGCATCAAAGAAGGGCGCAATAAACCTGAAAGCAAGCCTGTTTTATCCTGACGGCGTGAAAGTTGACCGCTCTGTAAGCGGAAACACACTCGCGCTGAGCGGAACCACGGCAAAAGCCGCAAACAACGTGCCCGGAAAACTGAACTTCATAGTCAACGCAAAAATTGACAACGAAGGCGGTGCAATGACACAGAACGACACCGCGCTGATTGTGAAAGACGCCGACGCCGTGACCTTCCACATAGCCATGGCAACCAACTTTGTGAACTATAAGGATATCTCGGCCGACCCTCAGAAGCGTATTGACGAATATATGAAGAATGCCGGACGCGACTATGAGACGGCAAAAGCCGAACATATAGAATACTATAAGGAACAGTTTGACAGAGTAAGCCTTGACCTCGGAGAGAACAGCAACCCGTCGAAGACTACAGACAAACGCATTGAAGACTTTGCTGAAGGCAACGACACACAGCTCGTAGAACTGTATTTCCAGTTCGGAAGATACCTGCTTATATGTTCATCACAGCCTGGATGCCAGCCCGCCAACCTGCAAGGCAAATGGAACGGCAGCACAAACCCTGCATGGAAATGCCGTTATACGGTGAACATTAACACTGAGATGAACTACTGGCCGGCCGAATCGACAAACCTGCCGGAACTTCACGAGCCGCTGATAAAGATGATAAAGGAGCTCAGCGAGATAGGAGCCGAAACGGCAAAGAACATGTACGGATGCAACGGATGGATGCTTCATCACAACACAGACCTGTGGAGAATGACTGGAGCCGTGGACAAAGCCTACAGCGGAGTGTGGCCAACGGCCAACGCATGGTTCTGCCAGCACTTATGGAACAGATATCTTTACAGCGGAGACACCGACTATCTGAAAGAGGTTTATCCGCTAATGAAAGGAGCGTCAGAGTTCTTCCTCGACTTCATGGTAGAGGATCCCCGCGACAAATTCATGGTTGTCTGCCCGTCGGTTTCACCCGAAAACTCACCAAAAGCATATAAAGGACAGAACATCTTTGCAGGCATAACCATGGACAACGAGCTCGTAAGCGACCTGCTGACCAACACCGCAAGGGCTGCCGAGACGCTTGCCACTGACGAAGACTTCGCAAAATCGCTGCTGAGCCTGCGCGACAAGATGCTGCCACTGCGCATAGGACAATACGGACAGCTGCAGGAATGGCGCGACGACTGGGACAACCCTGACGACCATCACCGCCACGTGTCACACCTGTGGGCACTGTATCCCGGCACGGCAATATCTCCCTACCGCACACCGGCTGCGTTCAGAGCATCAAAGGTGTCGCTGATGTACCGCGGAGACGAGTCGACAGGATGGAGCATGGGATGGAAAGTTTGTCTTTGGGCAAGATGTCTTGACGGCAAGCATGCTTACAAGCTGATTAAAGACCAGCTGTCGCTTGTGCCGGCAGACAGGACCGAAGGACAGGACGGAGGCACTTATCCAAACATGTTCGATGCACATCCGCCATTCCAGATTGACGGCAACTTCGGCTGTACGGCGGGCATTGCAGAGATGCTTATGCAAAGCCACGACGGCTTTATAAACCTCATGCCGGCTGTTCCTGACGAATGGGCCGACGGCGAAATTAAGGGTCTGAGAGCCATAGGCGGCTTCGTGCTTGAAGACATGGTGTGGAAAGACGGCAAGCTGATGAGTGCCCGTCTGCGCTCAACGCTCGGCGGAAACCTCAGACTAAGGGTGCCCGTAAAGATCAAGTCGGACACACATGAGGTGAAAGAGGCTGAAGGCGAAAACCCCAATCCGCTGTTCTACACCTACTCTATGCCTGTAAAGAAGATATCAGGAGACGAATATATTGACGTTGACAACTCGAGCGTGAACAACAGGCTGCCCGAGACTTGGCTCTATGACATAGAGACCAAGGCTGGAGACGTGGTCTACATAACAAACGAAAGCTCGGCTTCGGGCATTGACCAGACGTTGACCGACAACGGCAGCAACGGCAGCATATACGACATTTCGGGCAGAAAGGTTGACAGTCCGGAGCGTGGAATATTCATAAAAAACGGCAAGGCTTTTATTAAAAAGATAGCGGAGCTATAAATCATAGCAAGACATACGCACTTGCTTCATCATTAATTCTGTTAAATTAAGCAAGAGAGGCTGTCAGGGATTACACCCGAGACAGCCTCTTCTGTTTATTTGTTACGCCAGCACGGCAGCCATGTGCCGCAGCCTGACAACAAGACGTATGCCTACATGATATCGTCCTTGAACGTTATCTGCGGGCTGTTCATCATATAGCAGTCGTCGCTGCTGCCCTCAATACGCCTAATCTGAGTGACCGACCACGACTTTCTGCCCTTGTTCCATACCAGCAGTGCAGAGTATTTGTTTTCGGTTCTGCCGCACTGATACTTTATCCTTACGCTGCCGTTTTCCTGTATCTGTGCGTCATAAATGAAGTCGTTGTCGATGTAGCTGCCCATGTTGTACGACAAGGTTATGCAGCCGTAGCCCAGCTTCACGTTGCCGTAGCCGTCGTCGTATGACTGCTTGAAGTAGAAGTTCAGGGGCACGGGCCTCACCTCGTTGCCCGTAGAGAACATGCCGTAATAGCGTGTGTCTATGGGATTCAGCTTATAGATGGCGGTGTTGGTCATCAGTTTGTATGACTGCGAACGCACCTCAACGCTTCCGCAGAGATGGTAAGTGGATGCACGGCCTGTGGGGCCGAGATGTATTTCAGAGTAGTGAATCTGCCTGACATCGGTGTCGAGCGGTATGCTGTAAAGGCCGACGCAAGTGTCAGAGTGCTTCACCACAGCTACGATTCCCTCGCTGATGTATCCCGGTCCTTCCATGGTTATAAATCCGTGATACGTGGCATTGGAATATCTGTATGACTTAATAATCGAGTTGAGCTTTATCATCAGTCCGCCATCGCCTATCCATCTGCCTGTCAGCGTGCCGCTGCTTGCCTTCGGCAGCATTATGTTTCCGTCGGCGTCGGTAGCGGGCTTGTAGGCCGGCGTGCCGTCGGTGGGCAGTGTGGTCTGTTCTTTATCCACGGCTGATGCCGATGTCTCTCCGCCCTTCGGGCCGTTGGCGGTCTGTCCTGTAGCGGGCTTGTCTGCGGCAGGCGTGCCGCCTCCTTGCTGCGGCTTGTCGCTTCCGGCTGCCAGATATGTCCTGGCTGCGGTCTGCCCGGGCTGCCTTACGAACACCAGCTTGTCGGGACCTATGCTCTTGTCGAAGGTGCCAAGGCCTGTGAACCACAGCGTGCCGTCGGCTGCAATGGTCATCGTACAGGTGCCGGTCTTGCCCATGTCGCTTGCCCACTTAAGCCTGTAGCCGCCCTGCACGGGCTCGGGGTCGGTCAGCATCAGGGTTTCGGTGTTGCTGATAAGTATCTTGCTGCGATACTTGATGAAGCCCGTGGCTTTCTTTCCGGCAAAATAGCGTGAGGGCTTCTTCATGAAGTCTGAAGGCAAAAGACTGAAGTTGTGGGTGGCGCCCTTGACGAATGTCTGCGAAAAATCGGGCACGGCGGGCTCCTTTATGTTTATCTCCATGTAGCCTTGGCGGGTTAGCCCGTCCACCTTGTCGGCTGCCTCATACACTCCGCAGGGCTCCTGCACCTGCGCTCCTGCCGCAAGCACACACGCCACCTGCAGCATAACGTTGATTAACGTTGTCCTGATTGTCATTCTCATTTCTTCAATTAGTATTTATATCTGAATATTAGCGATTGCTCCGTATGCATCGTTTTCAGCCGAAATATGCCTTCAGCTGCGCTGCCAGCGACGACAGCTCTTCGGGGTTGCCGTTGCCGTAGCGCTGCCACACGCGGCGGCACTCGTCGGTGAGCGGCGACGGCTGGGCCTTGCTGCGGTTGAGATAAGGGTCGAAGGTCTGAAACGTCTCCATCACCTCCACCACCACGTCGGTCTTTATGCCCATGAGCTTCGACAGCTCGGCTATCTCGGGCGTGTTGCGCACCATCGTGGCGGGCGTCAGGCGGAAGTACTGGTCGAGTATTATTATAAGCATCATCGGCATGAGCTGGCCGCATGAGGGCATGGGCCTGAAGTCGCGCTCGAACGACTCGTGCATGGCCACTCCGTCGTAGAACAGGGCTGCGTTGCTGAATCCTGCCATGCTCCTCAGCACTTTCACGTCGCGCGACAGGCGCCTGGGGTTATCGCCGTATGTGGCCCAGAGTCGCCCGAGCCGGGGCGTGGCGGCACGGCGCAGACTGAACATCTGCTCGTAAAGATAGTGTGGAGGTATGTGCAGCTCGAGGCTCAGCTCTACCATTCCGCGCGAGTAGAGGGGCTTTATGCCTGCCGGCTTGCGCTGATAGAGCTGCATGAGCAGCAGCCAGTATTCATCAGACCATAGTGGATGACTCATAAGTTATGCTTGTTATGTGTGTAAGGTATGTTTCTGCAAATATATGATTTTTTTCTGAAAACCGGCAATGTCGGGCCGTTTATTTTGCGCCGCGGCAGGGCAAGGGCTGCGCCGTGGCATGGGCATGGCATGGTTTTTGAGGCAGTTTCTGATGCCGTGCCGCCGCTGCTTACGGTGTCTGTGCAGCCAAGGCGGAAGGCGACTTGTAACAGACTGGCTGACAGGGCGTTGCGTCCAGTCACGCAAAAGGTGGCTTTTCGGGCTGCAAAAGGGCATGTTTCAGGCGGCGAAAGGTGGCCTTTTGCAAGGCGAAAGGGCATCTTTCATAAAACGGCTGGCGGTAGCACGCACGCCACACGGCCTGCAAGGCCCCGGCGTAAAGATGTGCGCGCGTGTTAAGAATATTAAAAATCTTATCGTATTACAAAAGTTTAGACTAACTTTGCAGCTTAAAAATACCTCTTAGAAGATGAGCATTACTAGCATAATTGGCAAGTTGTTTCTGCCGCGGCAGAAGGAGCTTGAGCGGCACATCAACGAGGCCGGGGCACTTCAGAACGAGGTGCTGGCATATCTGACGGGCCGTGCCAAGGACACCGAATACGGCAGAAAGCACATATTCGGCAATATGAAGTCATACGAGGACTTTGCGGCTAACGTGCCGCTGAACACTTATGAGGAACTGAAGAATGACATCGACCGCATGCGCCACGGCGAGAGCGACGTGCTCTGGCCCGGAACGGTAAAGTGGTATGCCAAGTCGTCGGGCACGACCAACGACAAGAGCAAGTTCATACCCGTAAGTCACGACGGTCTGCAGAACCTTCACTATCAGGGCGGCAAGGACGCCGTGGCCCTTTATCTGCGCAACAACCCCAAGAGCCGGCTGTTCGACGGCAAGAGCCTCATACTGGGCGGAAGCCACTCGCCCAACTATAATCTGCGCAACAGCCTTGTGGGCGACCTCAGCGCCATACTGATAGAGAACATCAGTCCGCTGGCAAACATGGTCAGAGTGCCGTGCAAGCAGACGGCGCTGCTGTCTGACTTTGAGGTGAAGCGCGACCGCATAGCCCGCGAGACGATGAACAAGAACGTGACCAACCTGAGCGGCGTGCCCTCGTGGATGCTCTCCGTGCTGACACGCGTGATGGAGCTTACGGGCAAGACTCACCTCGAGGAGGTGTGGCCCAACCTTGAAGTGTTCTTCCACGGAGGCGTGGCCTTCACGCCCTACCGCAAGCAGTATGAGCAGCTCATCACCTCGCCCGGCATGCACTACATGGAGACCTACAACGCCAGCGAGGGCTTCTTCGGCCTGCAGAGCGACCCCTCTGACCCGTCGATGCTGCTGATGCTCGACTACGGAGTGTTCTACGAGTTCATCCCGATGGACGAGTTCGGAGCCGAAAATCCCACCGTAGTGCCCATAACGGGCGTAAAGACAGGCGTAAACTATGCCATGGTCATATCAACGTCGTGCGGACTGTGGCGCTACATCATAGGCGACACCGTCAAGTTTACGTCAACCAATCCCTACAAGTTTATAATCACCGGACGCACCAAGAGCTTCATCAACGCCTTCGGCGAGGAGCTAATCGTCGACAACGCCGAGCAGGGCCTTGCCCACGCCTGCCGCGAGACGGGTGCCGAGGTGCTCGAATACACAGCCGCCCCGGTGTTCATGGACGGCAACGCCAAGTGCCGCCACCAGTGGCTCATCGAGTTCTCAAGAGAGCCCGACGACCTCGGCCGCTTTGCATCACTGCTCGACAAGAAGCTGCAGGAGATAAACAGCGACTACGAGGCAAAGCGCTACAAGGACATAACCCTTCAGCACCTCGACATCGTTAAGGCGCGCACGGGCCTGTTCAACGACTGGCTCAAGTCGAAGGGCAAGCTGGGCGGACAGCACAAGGTGCCGCGACTTAGCAACAGCCGCGACATCATAGAACAAATGCTGAGATTTAACACCGAAGACGATGAACACTGACACACAGCGCAACAGCAGACGGCGCAGCACCACAAACGGCAGCGCACACGCCGCCGAGGCACGCCACAGAGCAGCACGCCTGAAGAAAGGCGCACTGGCCCTGCTGACGTTCATGGCCGCCGTGATAATCACATCGTGCGCCAGGATGGGACAGCCCGACGGCGGATGGTATGACGAGACGCCGCCGAGAATAACCGGCAGCTCGCCCGCCGACAAGAGCATAAACGTCAAGACGCGCAAGATAGGCATCAACTTCGACGAATATATCCAGGTGGACAACCCCACCGAGAAGGTCGTCATATCGCCTCCGCAGATCGAGACGCCCGAGATAAAGGCCGCCGGAAAGCGCATCGTGGTGGAGATTAAAGACTCGCTCAAGCCCAACACCACCTACACCGTCGACTTCTCCGACGCCATCAGCGACAATAACGAGAGCAATCCGCTGGGCAACTACACCTACACTTTCTCGACAGGCGACCACATCGACACGCTCGAAGTGGCAGGATACGTGCTCAACGCGCAGAACCTCGAGCCCATAAAAGGCATCCTCGTAGGCCTCTACAGCGACCTGAGCGACAGCATATTCACACGCCAGCCCATGCTCAGAGTGTCGAGAACCGACAGCCGCGGCAAGTTTATCATCAAAGGCATTGCCACCGGAAAATACCGCATATACGCGCTCTCTGACGCCGACAACAACTATATCTTCAATCAGAAGAGCGAACAGCTGGCCTTCAATCACGACATAATAGAGCCAACCTTCAAGCCCGACATAAGGCAGGACACCATCTGGCGCGACTCGCTCCGCATCGACTCAATACGCCGGGTGCCCTACACCCACTTCCTGCCCGACGACATCGTGCTGCGAGCCTTCACCGAAGAGCAGACCGACCGCTACCTGCTGAAGAGCGAAAGAGCCTATGCCAACCGCTTCACGCTCTACTTCAGCTACGGCAACAGGCAGCTGCCGGAGATTAAAGGACTCAACTTCAACGAGCAGGACGCCTTCATCATTGAGACGACAGAGAAGCAGGACACCATCACCTACTGGCTGAAGGACACCACGCTCGTCAACCAAGACACGCTCAGAATGGAGCTGAAATATCTCGCCACCGACACGCTTGGAGTGCTGCAGATGCAGACCGACACGCTCGACGTGCTGTCAAAGGAGCCTTACGAGAAGCGCATGAAGCAGAAGAAAGAGCAGTTTGAAGAGTGGCAGAAGGCACAGGAGAAAGCCAAGAAGCGCGGCAAGGAATACCAGACGGAGATGCCCGCCGAGGCGCTCGAGCCCAAATACAACGTGCAGTCGGAGCCTGCGCCCGACCAGAACATAACCATCGAGATGCCCACACCGCTGCAGAAGGTGGACACGGCCTGCATACATCTCTACTCGAAACACGACACGCTGTGGTATAAATCGCCGTTCGTGCTGCGGCAGAAGGCAGGCACCAACCGCATCTACGAGCTGCTCGGAGAGTGGCGGCCGGGCACGGAATACAGTCTGGAGACCGACACCATGGCCTTTACCGACATCTACGGCAAGACCACCGCGCCGTTCAAGACAGGCTTCAAGATACAGACCGAAGACGCCTTTGCCACGCTTATGTTCAACATAACGGGCATGGCCGACACCACGGTGGTGGTACAGATGCTCAACAACTCTGACGAAGTGGTGAAAGAGACGACCACAACCGACGGCAACGCGTCGTTCTTCTACGTAAAGCCGGGCACATATTACGCCAGGATGTTTATCGACTCGAACAAGAACGGCAAGTGGGACACGGGCGAATATGCCGCCGACCGCCAGGCCGAAACCACCTACTACTATCCCGAAAAGATAGAATGTAAGGCTAAATGGGACCTCAACCTGACGTGGAATCCAACGGCACGGAGCCTCGAAAAGCAAAAGCCCATGGAAATAACAAAGCAGAAGCCCGAACAGGAAAAGACCATAAAGAAGCGTAACCTCGACCGGGCCAAGAGCATGGGCATACCATATCCGGGCAACTGACGGCACGCACGACAGGCACGCAGACAGCAAGCCGCCGGCCGGCACGGAAAGAACAGGACACAAACAAAAATGCACATATCATGAAACATCTAAGAACACTCACACTGGCAATAATGCTGATTGCAACTGCCGTGGCAGCCATGGCGCAGTGTAGTTTCAGAAACACAGCCTTCAAGTCGGGCGAGTTCTTGTCATACAACCTGTACTATAACTGGAAGTTTGTATGGGTAAGAGTAGGCACCGCCTCGATGTCGATAGTGCAAAGCAAGTATAACGGGCAGCAGGCCTACCGCGCCAGCCTCACCACAAGGGGCAACAGCAAGATGGACAAGATGTTCGTGATGCGCGACACGCTGCTCTGCTATTCAACAACCAACCTCGCACCGCTCTACTACCGCAAGGGAGCGCTCGAAGGAAAACGCTACACCGTAGACCAGGTGTGGTACAGCTATCCGGGCGGAAAGTGCAAGATAACACAGAGCCGGCTGCACAAGGACGGCAAGGTGGAGAAGCGCACGGTGACTCCCGGCGAGTGTGTCTACGACATGATGAACATATTTCTCAGGGCGCGCAGCTTCGACCCGGCCAACTGGAAGAAGGGTTACGTGGTTGACTTCCCCATTGCCGACGGCAACGGACTTAACCCCGCGAAGCTGAAATTCATGGGACGCAAGACCGTGAAGGCCGACAACGGCGTGAAATACCGCTGCCTCGAACTGTCGTACACCGAGAAGGACAAGGGCGAATGGCGCGAGATAGCGCGCTTCTTCGTAACCGACGACGCCAACCACATACCCGTAAGGCTCGACATGTTCCTGAAGTTCGGTTCGGCAAAGGCTTTCCTCACCAACATGAGAGGCACGCGCAACAAGATAACTTCAGTAACGAAATAAGCGCCAAAGGCTGCCGGCTGCTGCACGCATTGGTGCATACGGCCGGAAAAGGCGACATAACATAGGAGCAAAGACAATGCTTAAAGAGATAACGATGAGGGCAGCCGCAGCTGCGCTATGCCTTATGTGCTGCGCCGGAACGCAGGCTGCCGGCCGCGAAAGTGGCTGTGAAAGCACGGCGGAAGGCGCTGCCGTGACGGCTGAAATGCCGCAATACGAAGGACAGAAGAAGCTTGCTGCCATAAAGAAACTCGCTGAAGACAAGGATGCCGAGATAGGCGTGGCATGGATGGAAGGCAACGCCATGCACAGCATGAACAACGAAAGACTGTATCCGCTGATGAGCGTGTTCAAGCTCCACGTGGCCGTTGCCCTGCTGAAAGACATGGAGCGCAGGGGCGCAGCGGTGGACACGACGCTCAACATAACGCCTGAGCAGATGCGCAAGGACACATACAGTCCGCTGATGAAGCTGCATCCCGACGGCAGGTTCAGCATAACGCTGCCGCAGCTGATACGCTACGCCATAGCCGAGAGCGACAACAACGCCGCCGACATACTGATAGCCATGGCCGGAGGCATAGACAGCGTTGACCGCGAGATACACGCCATGGGCATAAAAGACTGCCATCTGTCGGAGACGGAGGCCACGATGTATGAAGCACCGATAAACAGCTATGCCAACTGGAGCAAGCCCGAGTCGGTGGTGGGGCTGCTCCGTAAGCTATACGACGGCCGTCTGCTCAGCGGCGAATACGACCGCTGCATAAAGCAGGCGCTGGCCGCAACAACCACGGGAGCCGACAAGATAAAGGCCGGACTGAGCCAAGGAATGACACTGGCACACAAGACCGGCACGGGATTCCGCATGGCTGACGGCACCAAGATGGCCGACAACGACGCCGGAGTGGTGACCATGACCGACGGCAGACAGGTGGCCATAGCCATACTGATAAAAGACTCGAAAATGAGCGACGCCGACAACGCGCGCCTCATGGCCGAGATAACAAAGATAATACTGGGCGATGAAAGAGAGTGAGCGGACGCCCGGCAACTACAGCCGCAAGCCCTGCGCGGCGGCATCAGCCGGCAAAGTATAAGTCTCATCCGTTCCATTGCTCCCATCCCCCTAAAACACCAATAACAACGAAGATGAAGAAACTATTTATAGAAACCTACGGTTGCCAGATGAACGTGGCCGACAGCGAGGTTGTGGCCTCGGTGATGAAGATGGCCGGATATGAACTGTGCGAAAGCGTTGACGAAGCCGACGCCGTGTTTCTGAACACGTGCAGCGTGCGCGACAATGCCGAACAGAAAGTGCTCAACCGCCTCGACACCCTGCACGCCATGACGCGCAAGGGCAGAAGAATGATTATCGGAGTGCTGGGATGCATGGCCGAGAGAGTGAAGGAAGACCTGCTCGAGAACCATCATGCCGACCTCGTGGCCGGCCCCGACGCCTATCTCACCCTGCCCGACCTCATAGCTCAGGCCGAGACGGGACACAAGGCGATGAACATCGAGCTGTCTACCACCGAGACCTACCGCGACGTAATGCCGCAGAGAATATGCGGACCGCACGTGGGCGGATTTGTGAGCATCATGCGCGGATGCAACAACTTCTGCCACTACTGCATCGTGCCTTACACACGCGGACGCGAACGCAGCCGCGACGTGGAGAGCATTCTGCGCGAGGTGCGCGACCTGCACGAACACGGATACAAGGAAGTTACGCTGCTCGGACAGAACGTTAACTCCTACTTAGGAGAATTAAAAAGTAAAAATGAAAAAGTAAACAGCGAGGGTAACGACGGCAAAGCCGACGCAAAGAGCGAGAAAGTGGCGTTCCCGGCACTGCTGCGCATGGTGGCAGAGGCCGTGCCCGACATGCGCATACGCTTCACCACGAGCCACCCGAAGGACATGAGCGACGACACGCTGCGCGTGATAGCCGAGATGCCAAACATCTGCCATCACATACATCTGCCCGTGCAGAGCGGATCAGACCGCATACTGAAGCTGATGAACCGCAAATATACAAGAGAGTGGTATATGGACCGCGTGAGGGCCATACGCCGCATAATACCCGACTGTGCCATATCTACCGACATATTCGTGGGCTACCACAGCGAGACTGAGGAAGACCACCAGATGTCGCTCTCGCTGATGCGTGAGGTGGGCTACGACTCTGCCTTCATGTTCAAATACAGCGAGCGCCCCGGCACATACGCATCGAAGCATCTGCCCGACGACGTATCAGAGGAAGTTAAGCTGCGCCGCCTGGCAGAGATGATAGAGCTGCAGACCAAGCTGTCGGCAGAGTCGAACGCCAAGGACGTAGGCAAGGAGTTCGACGTGCTGATAGAGGGCTTCAGCAAGCGCAGCCGCGAACAGCTCTTCGGACGCACCGGACAGAACAAGGTGGTGGTGTTCGACAAGGGCAACTGCCACATCGGCCAGACCGTAAGGGTAAGGATAACCGACAGCTCGAGCGCAACGCTCAAAGGCGTGCTCGCAGACGGCGGCGAGGCATAAAACCGACTAATTGGAAGCACGATAATATTAACTTTGAAGAGAAAGGCGGCACTCTTATCATCAAGAGGCCGCCTTTCATGTTCTGAAAGGGCACCTTTCGCCGTCCGAAAGACCGTCTTTTGCAGCCTAAAAGGCCACCTTTTAGAGCCTGAAACATGGCCTTTTGCAACGCATTGTGTATCAATGCGTTATACAGCCCGACACATTCCGCCCCGAAGCGCCGCACGACAAGCCGCACGACAGGGGCATGAAACTGTAACTAACGGCACCAGTCCTTCACGCTGCAAGGCGCTGACAGAATACGGAAAAGCCGGCAGCGGCGTGCCTTCCGGCATGCTCCGGCAGTATGACAACCGGCATGGATCAGCCCCTCAAACAGCCCCCATATCGCCTTTGCGGCCCCTCATACAGCCCCATAATGAACTAAAACGGCCGCCATATTTTGTTTTCTTGCACAAAAACACTATCTTTGCAACCGGAATAAACCTAAATTCCATAAAAAGAACAACCCACGGATAGATGAAAGAATTTTTACAAGTATTGCGCCGTTTTGTACCTCCCTACAAAAAATACCTGGTACTGACGGTGGTGTTTAATATCCTTTCGGCGGTATTGAACATCTTTTCTTTCATGGCCATAATACCAATCCTGCAGATACTTTTCAAGACTCAGGCGGCCAGCGTGCCTGCCGGACTGATGGACTGGGGCAGCGGCAACATGAAAGATGTGCTGATAAACAACGCCAATTATTATATCTACGAGATGATCGGGAGCATGGGCGCCACCACTACGCTGCTCGTCATAGGCTTGTTTCTGGCCTTCATGACGTTTCTGAAGACGGGTGCCTATTTCCTTTCGTCGGCCACGATAATTCCTATACGCACAGGCGTGGTGCGCGACATACGCAACCAGCTCTACCGCAAGATTACGTCGCTGCCGCTCGGATTCTTCTCCGAGGAGCGCAAGGGCGACATCATAGCGCGCATGAGCGGCGACGTGCAGGAGATTGAGAACTCCATAATGTCGAGCCTCGACATGCTCTTCAAGAACCCCATACTGATAGTGTTCTATTTTGCCACGCTGCTCGTCATCAGCTGGCAGCTGACGCTCTTCACGCTCGTCATAGTGCCCATCATGGGCTGGTTCATGGGCTTTGTGGGCCGCAAGCTGAAGCAGAAGTCGATAAAGGCGCAGTCGCTGTGGAGCGACACGATGAGCCAGGTGGAGGAGACGCTGGGCGGACTGCGCATCATAAAGGCCTTCTGCGCCGAGGAGAAGATGAACCGCCGCTTCGACAAGATTAACTCTGAATACCGCGAGAACATACGCCGCGTGAACACCCGCCAGCAGATGGCCCACCCTATGAGCGAGTTTCTCGGCACGGTGATGATTGTCATAGTGCTCTGGTTCGGCGGTGTATTGGTGCTAAACAACATGACTCTGAGCGGCCCCACGTTCATCTACTATCTCGTTATACTCTACAGCATCATCAATCCGCTGAAAGAATTCTCAAAGGCGGGCTACAACATACCCAAGGGTCTCGCCTCAATGGAGCGCGTGGACAAGATACTCATGGCCGAGAGCAACATCAAGGAGCCTGAGCATCCGGTGCACATAACCGACTTCAAGAGCAAGATAGAGTTCCGCAACGTGTCGTTCAAGTACGACCAGAAGTGGGTTCTGCGCAACATCAACCTCACCATCGAGAAGGGCAAGACCGTGGCGCTCGTAGGCCAGAGCGGCGGCGGCAAGTCGACGCTCGTAGACCTCATTCCGCGCTATTACGACGTGCAGGAGGGCGAGGTGCTCATCGACGGAGTGAACGTGAAGGACATGGGACTGCACGACCTGCGCTCGCTCATAGGCAACGTAAACCAGGAGGCCATATTGTTTAACGACAGTTTCCGCAACAACATATCGTTCGGCGTAGACAACGCCACGCAGGAGCAGATAGAGAACGCCGCAAGGATAGCCAACGCGCACGACTTCATCATGGAGTCGGAACACGGCTACGACACCAACATAGGCGACCGCGGCGGACGCCTCTCGGGCGGACAGCGCCAGCGCGTGAGCATAGCCCGCGCCATACTGAAGAACCCGCCGATACTCATCCTCGACGAGGCTACGTCGGCTCTCGACACCGAGAGCGAGCGACTGGTGCAGGACGCGCTCGAGCATCTGATGAAGACGCGCACCACGGTGGCCATTGCCCACCGCCTGTCGACCATCAAGAACGCCGACGAGATATGCGTCATACACGAGGGAGAGATCGTTGAGCGCGGCACCCACGAGGAGCTGCTCGCCATCGACGGCTACTACAAGAAGCTGAACGACATGCAGACACTGTAATCAACTAACCGGAGAAAGAGGAATGAAAGAGTTTTTATATAACATAATATACGGCATTTTCTATCTGGTGTCAAAGTTGCCTTACAGGGCCCTCTATGTGATATCAGACATCGCCAACCTCGTTCTCTACCACATAGTGCGCTACCGCCGCGACATCGTCAGACGCAACATAACATCGGCATTCCCCGAGAAGAGCCTCGAGGAGTGCATCAGCATAGAGCGCGGATTCTACAAGTGGTTCTGCGACTACTTCGTAGAGACCGTCAAGCTCATGTCCGTCAGCCGTCAGGAGCTGCTCAGCCGCATAGAGTTCAGGGGCATCGACAAGATTGAGGAGTACTTCGACAGAGGCCAGACCTGCGCCGGCATACTCGGACATTACGGCAACTGGGAGCTGCTCTCGGCCACAGGCCTTGTCATAAAGAAGCATCCCGAGGCCGTAATCGGACTGATATATCACCCCCTGCGCAGCCAGCTCTTCGACCGCCTGTTCATCAACATGCGCCAGAGCATGGGCGGAGTGTGCGTCCCCAAGAAGGACATACTGAGATATCTCGTGTCGTTCCGCAGCCAGAACCTCATGAATCTCTTCGGCTACATAGCCGACCAGGCGCCCCGCTACCGCAACATCCACCTGTGGCTGCCGTTCCTCAACCACGACACACCTGTGTTCACGGGCGCCGAGCGCATAATGCGCAAGATGAACAACGCCGTGTTCTACATCGACGTTGAACGCCCCGAACGCGGAAAATATATCTACACCTTCAAGCTCATGACCGACAAGCCCGGCGAAATGCCTGAGTTTGAGATAACCAAAAAGTTCTTTGTCATGCTCGAGCAGACCATAAGGCGCGAGCCGCGCTTCTATCTGTGGAGCCACAACCGCTGGAAACGCACGAGGGAGGAGTTTGACAAAGAGTTCAAGATTGAAAACGGACACGTGGTGAGAAAGTAGGCCGTAAGCCTGTCACACGTGAAACATATAACATTAATGGGCCGGCACACGCCGCGCTGCACAACAGCGGCAAGCATGCGGCAAAGTGCCCTGGAACGGCAAGACGGCGCAAGCCGGCACGGCGGCCAGGCAGAATGCAGCCCGCAACAAAATATGTAAAATATGATTATAGGATACGACGCCAAGCGCATTGTATGTAACCGCACCGGACTGGGAAGCTACGCCCGCACACTGATCAACGACCTCTCGGAGGTTATAACGCCCGACATAAAGCTCAACCTATACGCCCCCGACAAGGGCGACAGCGCGCTGAGAAGCCAGGTAAGAGAGTCGGCAGGCGTAAGATTCGTGTATCCCCGCAGGAGCCTTTCGGGCCTGCAGAAGGCATGGTGGCGCATGCACTCAATGGTGGACGACCTCTGCGCCGACGGCGTAAAACTCTATCACGGACTCTCGGGCGAGCTGCCCATAGGCATAAAGAAGGCCGGCATAAAGACCGTGGTTACCATTCACGACATCATCTTCATGCGTCATCCTGAATGGTACAACTGGCCCGACACCAAGATTTATGCGTGGAAGTTCAGAAAGACCTGCGCCGAGGCCGACCGCATAATAGCCATCAGCGAATGCACCAAGCGCGACATAATGCTCTACGGAGGCGTAAACCCCGAGAAGATAGACGTTATATATCAGAGCTGCGGCTCGCGCTACAAGATGCGCGAAGGCGAGAAGAAGATGCACGAGGTGCACACGGGCTACATGCTGCCCGAACGCTATATCGTCAACGTGGGCACCATCGAGGAGCGCAAGAACGTGCTGCTGGCAGTGAAGGCACTGAGGATGCTGCCCGAGGACATAAGTCTGGTGATAGTGGGCAAGGCCACCTCATACACCGAAAAGGTGAAGGCGTATATCAGGGAGAACGCTCTCGAAAGCCGCGTGAAGATACTTCACAACGTGCCCAACGAAGACCTGCCCGCCATTTATCAGATGGCCGAGGCGTGCGTCTACCCCTCACGTTACGAGGGCTTCGGCGTTCCGGTCATCGAGGCCATACAGAGCGGACTGCCCGTTGTGGCATGCACGGGCAGCTGTCTTGAGGAGGCAGGCGGCAACGGCACCATATATGTCGACCCCGACGACGTCTATGCCATGGCCGACGCCATAAAGCAGGTTGTCAAGGGAGCACCCGGACGCGAGGAGCGCATAGCCGCAAGCCGCCAGTATATAACGCGATTTGAGGGCAACAACGTGGCCCAGCAGGTGATGAACGTCTACAGGGACGTGCTCGGCATCTGACGGCAAAGGCACGCCAAAGGGGCTATAACCATATAATACAAACAAAGCAAAGGCACGGGCGGACATAAGCAATGCCGCCGCCGAAGCCCTGCAAAATAACGTAACGACTATGAACGGCGAAATATTCTCCATACTCATACCCACATGGAACAACCTGCCCTTCCTTAAGATATGCGTGGACAGCATAAGGAAGAACTCTACATACAGGCACCAGATTATAGTACACGTCAACGACGGAAGCGACGGCACGCTCGAATGGGTGAGGCAGCAGGGCCTCGACTACACCCACTCGCAGACCAACGTGGGCGTGTGCCTGGCCATGAACATGATGCGCAGCAAGGTGAAGACCGACTATATGCTCTTCATCAACGACGACATGTATGCGCTGCCTGAATGGGACAAGGCGCTGTATGACGAGATAAAGGCGCTGCCCGACAACCGGTTTTTCCTGTCGTCGACGACAATACAGCCCCGCACAAAGGGCGACTCGATAATAAACGCCGACTATGGCGACACGCCTGAGACATTCAGGGAGCAAGACCTGCTCAACGAGTTCCGCACCTATAAGATGAACGACTGGATGGGCGCAACGCTGCCGCCGAACATCGTTCACCGCGACATATGGGACCTCGTGGGCGGCTACAGCATAGAGCTTTCGCCCGGAATGTACAGCGACCCCGACTTCACCGCCAAGCTGTATCTCTGCGGCATAAGGATGATGAAGGGCATATCGGCAAGCCGCGTGTATCACTTCGAGACAAAATCTACCACCCGCATACGCAAGAACATGGGACAGATGCAGTTTCTGCTCAAGTGGGGCATGACAAACTCCACCTTCAGACGCATCTTCACCTACAAGGGACACGACTTCGACAGCCGCCTTACTGACGCCTACAGGCACGACGGCCATCTGAAGGCCAACATCCTGCGCGGACGCCTGAAGGCTCTGTGGTGGATGCTGACAAAGGACTTCGGACCGCTGTGGAAGTTCTGGGACAACGACAAGAGACAATAAGCCCGCAGCCCTGCCGGCACCATGCAAAACAGGCCTGCCGGCAGACTGAAATACAAAAGACCACATATCGCATTGCGAAAGACCACATATTGCAGGCTGAAAGGCCACATATTGCAAGCCAAAAGACGGCATATTGCAAGTCATTGAATATCAATGCGATACACAGAATGCCGGCAGCACGGCAAAAGGTAATATAAAATTTCATCCGAATTAACAACAACTATATATGATATTAGGAGTATTACTGCCCCACACAAAGCTCTACGGCGGCGTTAAGCGCTTTCTCGAGCTCGGCAACATCTTTGTCGAGCAGGGCCACCGCTTCATAGTGTTCACACCCGACGGCAAGGGCCCCGACTGGTTCGACTTCAAGGGCGAGATGAGCACCTTCGACAAGATTAAAGGCACAAAGCTCGACGCCCTGTGGACCACCACGGTGAAGATGATGCCCATGGTGCTTGAGTCTGATGCGCGCCACAAGATATTCTATCACGTCAGAAAGAGCGACAACGTGGCCAAGCTGATGAAGAATCCCGAGGTAGAGGTGTTCGCATGCTCGTCGAACGTATACGAGTACGACCTCAAGAAGTTCGGCCGCGAGTCGTTCAAGGCCATCGGCGGCGTAACCGTTGCCAACTATAAGCCCAAGGAGAGCTATGAGGTTAAAGACCGCCCGTTCGTCGTCATGGCATACGGACGCATCGTGGAGCGCGTTAAAGGCACCCACTACGTGGTGAGCGCGTGCGAAAAGCTCTATGCGCAGGGCTACAACATAAAGCTGCTCCTCTATGACACGCCGGTTGACGAAGGCGCCGCACGCCGCATAAAGGAGTTTACGTGCAAGTGCCCCTTCGAGTTTGTCGTAGGCCATCCCTTCGACCGCAACTGGGAGCTCTTCAACCGTGCCGACTGCTTTGTGTCGGCCGAGAACCCGCGCTACACCGGATGGAACAACACCGTGGCCGAGGCAATGGCGTGCGCCGTGCCCGTGATAGCCACCAAGGCCGGCACGCTCGACCTGCTGCGCGACAAGGAGAACGGCATACGCTCGGCACGCTGGCGCTTCTGCTTCAGACGCCACATCAAGGAGCTTTACCAGAGCGAGGAACTGAGAAGGAAGTATGGCGAGGCAGGACTGCGCACCATACGCGACTTCGACTGGAGCGTAGTGGCAAGAAAGATAACTGATTATCTCGAGAAGAAGGACAACAACTGAATGACAACGGAGCAAGGAGTAAGGCTCCCGAACAGATAAAAATCAACAGAAGATGAAGATACTCGTAACCGGCGCGGCCGGATTCATAGGCAGCCGCTGCGCCGAAATGCTGGCCGAAAGAGGCGACGAGGTGGTGGGAATCGACAACATCAACGACTACTACTCGCCCGAGCTGAAGTTCTACCGCCTGCGCCGGGCAGGGATAGAGGCCGACGCCAGCCTGCGCATGGGCCACCGCACGGTGAGCACCAAATGGCCCAACTACACGTTTCTGCGCCTCGACATCGAGGACAAGGGCGCCCTCGACATGCTGTTCGACCAGGTTAAGTTTGACAAGATAATACATCTGGCGGCACAGGCAGGCGTGCGCTACTCGATAGAGAACCCCTACGCCTACATGCACAGCAACTGGATTGGCTTTCTGAACATACTCGAGTGCTGCCGCAACTTCAACGTGGAGCATCTCGTCTATGCCTCGTCGAGCTCGGTCTACGGCATGAACAGCAAGGTGCCTTTCTCTGAAGACGACGTCGTGATAAGTCCCGTAAGCCTCTATGCAGCAAGCAAGAAGAGCAACGAACTGATGGCCCACGCCTACTGCAAGCTCTACGGCATAGCCTGCACCGGCCTGCGCTATTTCACCGTATACGGCCCCGCCGGACGCCCCGACATGGCCCCCATGCTGTTTGCAAGAGCCATAAGCGGCGGCAAGCCTATCAAGGTGTTCAACAACGGCGACATGATGCGCGACTTTACCTACATCGACGACATTGCCAACGGCACCATCATGGTGCTCGACAAGACGCCCGACGGAACGGGAACGGCAAACGGACTGCCCTACAAGGTGTATAACATAGGCCTCGGAAGCCCCGTGAGCCTTACCGACTTCATAGCCGAAATAGAGACAAACCTGGGCCGCAAGGCCGAAAAGATACTACTGCCCATGCAGCCGGGCGACGTAAGCCGCACCTGGGCCGACACCACAAAGCTCGAGACCGAGATAGGCTACAAGCCGAAGGTTGCGCTGCACGAGGGCATAAAGAACTTCATCGAGTGGTTTAAGCACTACGAGAACATTAACCTCTGAGCCGCCCATGAGCAAGGAAAAGATAATGACCATGACTGTGGACAGCGGCTTCAGCGCGCTCAGCGGCTTTGTGGGCAGCCTGCCTCAGACGTTCAGTCAGGGTGGCACTACGCTCTACAAGGGGCGCAACACGGTGAAATCGTTCTGCGTTGACGGCCGCACGCTTGTGGTGAAACACTACAAGCGGCCCAACCCCGTGCAGCGCGTGGCCTACTCGTTCTTCAAGAAGAGCAAGGCCGCAAGGGCATATCTCTTTGCCGCCATGCTGCGCGAGAGGGGATTCAACACGCCCCGCGAAGTGGCATATCTTGAGCTTGGCAACGGCATACTGATGTCCGACTGCTACTTTGTGTCGGAGTCGTGCATGCTGCCGCCGCTCACCGACCTGCTCAGACGCGACGACTTTGACCGCGACGCGGCCGACGCGCTGGCTCATCTGCTGGCACGGCTGCACGAAAAGGGAGTGATGCACGGCGACCTGAACCTTACGAACATACTGTATGAGAGGACTGCCGACGGCGGCTTCAGTTTCTGGCTGATAGACACCAACCGCTCAAAGTTCATACAGCCGACGGAGGACGACTGCGCCGAAAACCTGAAACGGCTCACGCACGACAAGCGGCTCATGGACTATGTGATAAGGCGCTACGCCCAAATAAGAGGCCTCGACGCCGACAAGACCGTGGCGCTGGTGATAAAGAAGCTCGACGAGTTTGAGCACAAGCGGGCCGTAACGGGCAAATTCAAGAAAGCTTTCAGAAAGATAACCGGCAAGCAGAAAAAGCGCTGAAAGGCGCACGCCGCAGCACAGACGGCTGCATGCTGGCACATAAAAAAAACTTGTTACTATGAAAAAATACGATTACCTTATTGTCGGAGCCGGCCTTTTCGGGGCTGTGTTTGCCCACGAGGCGCGCAAGGCAGGCCGCAAGTGCCTCGTGATAGACAGGCGCGACAGCACCGGAGGCAACATCCGCTGCGAGAGCATTGAGGGCATCAACGTGCATAAATACGGCGCTCACATATTCCACACGGACAAGAAGGAGGTGTGGAAATATGTTACACGGCTGGTTGAGATGAACCGCTTCACCAACTCGCCCGTGGCCAACTTCAACGGCAGGCTGTACAACCTGCCCTTCAACATGAACACTTTTTATCAGCTGTGGGGCACGCGCACGCCTGCCGAGGCCGAGGAGATGCTCAAGAAGCAGCGCGCCGAGTATGCCTCGATAGAGTGTCCTGCCAACTTTGAGGAGCAGGCGCTGAAGCTCTGCGGACGCGACATCTACGAGACGCTGATAAAGGGATACACCGAGAAACAGTGGGGACGGCCCGCACGCGAGCTGCCGGCAGAGATAATAAAGCGTGTGCCGGTGCGCATGACTTTCGACAACAACTACTTCAACGACCCGTATCAGGGCATTCCCGAGGGCGGATACAACAGGCTCATCGACGCCCTGCTGGAGGGCACGGAGACCATACTGCAGCTCGACTTCTTCAGCCGCCGCGACGAACTTTGCTCACTGGCAGACAAGATAGTGTTCACCGGACGCATTGACAAATACTTCGACTACCGCGCCGGAAGGCTCGAATACCGCAGCCTGAAGTTCGACACCAAGGTGATAGACACGCCCAACTTCCAGGGCAACGCCGTGGTGAACTACACCTCGGCCGACGTGCCCTACACCCGCATCATTGAGCATAAGCACTTTGAATACGGCACTCAGCCCAAGACGGTGATAACCTACGAGTATCCCGCCACATGGAGCGAGGGCCTCGAGCCGTATTATCCCGTCAACAACGAGCGCAACAACGCCATAGCGGCCGAATACCGCCAGATGGCGCGCAGCATGGGCAACGTGATATTCGGAGGCCGCCTCGGGCAGTATGCCTACTTCGACATGGACGACACCGTGGACGAGGCTCTCAAGCTGGCAGAAAAGGAAATGGGAAATTAAGAAGTAAGAATTAATAATTAAGACTTAAGAAAATTTCTCTGCCTCATATTATGAATTCAGAATTGTGAAACAAAGTTCGGCATCAGCCAATTATGATTTGTGAATTATGAATTATGAATTAAATAACTGTAAGTATCTTTCGCGCAACTACAAGGGTCTGGGCAGCGCGGGCAACAAGGCCAAGACTGACATAGAGAAGATTATGGACAGCATGGGCCTCGGCAACGCCGGACTCAGGCAGACCACATACAACAACAAGCTGGCGCACTTCTTCCTGACGCTCGCCGGAGTGATAAAGTCGCCCTTCAGCCTGAAACGCGGCGACACGCTGCTGCTGCAGTATCCGCTGAAAAAATATTTCACGCTGGTGTGCCGCATGGCCCACATGAGGGGAGCGCGCGTAGTTGTGATAATACACGACCTGGGCAGCTTCCGCCGCAAGGCGCTCACGCCCGAGAAGGAGATATGCCGGCTCAACCACGCCGACTACATAATAGCCCACAACGACAGCATGAAGCAGTGGCTCGAGAGCCACGGATGCCGCGCCATGGTGGGCACGCTGGGCATATTCGACTATCTGTCGGACACGCAGGCGGCAAAGAACAACAGCAGCGAAGACATGCGCACCATAGTGTATGCCGGAGCGCTGAGCCACCGCAAGAACACCTTCCTCTACCGTTGGGGCGAGCACATAAGCTCGTTCAAGGTGAGACTCTACGGCAACGGCTTCGAGATTGGCAAGGCAAAGGGCGCCGACAAGTTTGAGCTGATGGGCTTCGTAAAGTCAGACGAGCTTATAGCCACGGCGCGTGGCCACTTCGGCCTGGTGTGGGACGGAGCCTCTGAAGACGGATGCACGGGCGACTGGGGCGAATATCTCAAGATAAACAATCCGCACAAGACGTCGCTCTATCTGCGCTGCTCGCTGCCCGTGATAATATGGAAGCAGGCCGCCCTGGCGCCGTTTGTCAGCAAGCACGGCATAGGTCTGTGCGTCGACTCGCTGAAAGAGCTCGACACCATTCTGCCCAACATCACACAGGGACAGTATGCCTGCATGAAGATGAACGCCGAGCGCATAGGCAACCTCATAGCCCAGGGCCACTTCTTCAGAACTGCCTTTGAGGAGGCTGTAAGGCGGCTTGACGAAAAAGACAATGAAAAATAAGCATAACAACATGACAAACATTACAAGAACAATACTGACGGCGCTGATAATAATGCTGGCCGCAACGGCGGCACGCGCTGCAAAGGTTGACACGCTGAGCGTGTACAGCCAGAAGATGAAGCGCAGCCTCAGCACCATAGTATACACGCCCGACGCCGCAGGCGAGGCCAAATATCCCGTGATTTACCTTCTGCACGGCTACAGCGGCAACAGCACCACATGGCCGGGAATAACCGACGTGGCGAGCCTGGCCGACACCTACCGCACCATCATCGTCTGCCCCGACGGACAGAACAGCTGGTATATCGACTCGCCCGTCGACCCGTCGATGCAGTTTGAGACGTTTATATCAAAGGAGCTGCCCGAGTATATCGACGCCCACTACCCCACCTATGCGCGCCGCGAGCTGAGAGCCATAACGGGCCTGAGCATGGGCGGACACGGAGCCATGTGGAACGGACTGCAGCATCCCGACGTGTTCGGCAACATAGGCACCACGAGCGGATGCATGGACATCTGCCAGTATCCCAACTGCTGGCAGATAGAGAAGGTGCTGGGCAACAAGTTTCAGAACGAGACAGTGTGGAAGTCTCACTCCGTATACTATTCGCTCGACCGCCTGCTCGGCTCGCGCCAAAACATCATCATCGACTGCGGCTACAGCGACTTCTTCTATCCCGTTAACCTTCAGACGCACAAGCGCCTGCGCGAACTCAACGTGAAGCATGACTTCTACGTGCGCCCCGGCGGCCACACGGGCGACTACTGGCACAACTCGATAGACTATCAGATAATGTTCTTCGCCAAGCAGTTTGACAAAGTGCTGAACGAGAAATAACTTTTTGTCCTGCCTACATGAGCGCACGGCGCAGGCATAAACGCCAACGACGACATACGGCAGGAACATCTTTACTACATAAACAATAAATGAAGGTGCATCAGAATATGTATTCTAAAATACATTCTGACGCACCTTCTTTTTTTTATATAAAACCTGATAATTTCCTTGTGGCTAATTCATAGCGCAATGCAAAACAATCAAGATTATCTCGTAACAGTCTTATTTACGCAATTCGCCTAAATTGGATTTGTTTTTCTGTCAAACAATCCTTTTACAACATATTTCTCCTTGTCTGTTAATTCTCTCATTATACAGAATTAGAATACTAACGATAATTGTTTCACCATTAAGCCTAACAATGTGGCAATGCCAAAACTCAACAATGTTCCGGCTAACACATATTCTGTCTTGGCTGTATCTGTGTCCTTAAATCGAAGTAAAGATTTTGCAGCTATGATAAATCCCACAGCTTCATATTGGCCGATTAGAACAAATACCAATGTCAAGATTCTTTCTAAATTTCCAATGAGTGCCCCTGCATTTTTCATATTTTCGCAAGATTCGGTTTCTCCTATTTTATACCGTTCCAATATAAGCTTTATCAAAATATTTGTCGGTTTCAGACAACATAATATGGCAAATATAAATACCGGAATGGATATATTGTCACGAAAGTTTAAACATTGAATTGGCAAATGGCACTGCAATACATATTGGTGTGCAATAAAACACAAAACTAAGATATGTACAATCTGGTCTATTAAAAATTGCCACAGTCCTTTGCCCATATATGATTTCACTGCATCAATCAAAAAATGTGTTACAACTATGAGCAACGCATAAAGCCAAAAACCAATGGTTGGAACAAACACCCATGAAAGCAGCCCCATGATTATTGCATGAATATATAGAAAGGAGCTTTTAAGTTTTGATACTTCTTTCCTCTTACAATATTTGTCGCTTTGCAGATAGAAATCTCCAATTACATGAGCCGTCAATAGACTTAACAACAACCAGCTGTTCATATATTTTCAAAATTTAGTTGTTCAAAATAATCCAATGCCTCTTCTATGCAATACCATTTGGCTGAAGTTGAATGCTGATTTATTCCTGACTGCTTTACACCTAATATATCTGCTATTTCCTGCTCACTTTTAGACAAAAGTTTATAATAAACAACCTCACTCTGCCGTCTTGTAGTATTATTGAGCAAGGCATCGGTCAGCATTCCGACCGTTTGTAACGCTGGTTTAAGTTGCTTGTCAGCAGGTTCAATAATGAATGTACCATTTTTGTTTGGAGCGCCCATTCCGCTTAATGTCCGGCCTGATAAATAAATTGCCTCTCCATCCATGATGCCGTGTTCCCTATCTACAATACGCATATCACCTATTCCCACAGCTATACGTATTCCGTATGTTTGGAACAATTTTTTCTTTTTTGATTCTGCAATAGGAAAAGACTTAATGCAACTCTTAATAATTAGAGCTACCCTAAAGCTGTCCTTGGCCGAAGGCAAAAGGCACTCTATGTAATCTCCTTTTATTATCCTTCCCCAAAATCCCGGAAATCTGTTTTCGAGGACAGAAAATAAATCTTCTATCCTTTGCTTCAAGGCAATGGTTTCTTCGATACATAAAGATGTGGAAGAAACTATATCGGCAGAGATGGCTGCATACATAGATTTAATACGTTAACTATTATTTAATGCAAAGGTATGAATAATATCTATATCGGCAAAATATTATAAGTTAATTAGCTTATAAAAGTAAAAAATAAGCTATTTAACTTATTATGATGTATTATAAGTCCTAACTTTTATTCTCATCTGGCCTATATTTCTAATTCTTCGCCAAGCAGTTTGACAAAGTGCTGAACGAGAAATAACTCTTTGTCCTGCCTACATGAGCGCACGGCGCAGGCATAAACGCCAACGACTACATACGGCAGGAACATCTTTACTACATAAACAATAAATGAAGGTGCATCAGAATATGTATGCTAAAATACATTCTGACGCACCTTCATTCTTTTGCCACAAATGTGCGCAATAACGCAAGCGCAATAGCCATTTCCTCTCCGTCAGAACAATAGCAACTTCTTTCAATGCAACAAATAAGAAAAATGAAAATAATGATATTCATATTATTTTCGTTTCATTTTCTATAAAATATTGATATTTATATACAAAATTAGAAAAAAAATCGTATTTTTGGCTATGGATATAATTTCTTAACTAAAAAAGGAGGTGCACGAAAAAAACTACGTCTAAATTGTATTGAGGCTTTTTTCTGCATTTGCAAAATGTTTATGTAACGACAATGAAAAAAACGGAACCGGTTGTGAGTAATATTTAAACTGATATAAGAGTTTTGTCTCGCTCTATAGATGCAAACGGAGCGACGAACAAATATTACATTGATAAAATAGCCATGTCTTACATTACAGGTTCAAATTGGCAGAATTAAGAGAAAACCATCCGTTAAGTATTGAAAGAAAATACTATCTATGCATTCGGCATGCATAGTGCAACGCACATTTGGCAAGCGACGAACTTTTATACTGATCAGCAGTAATCTACATGTCAAATTTTATAAGGATGGTAAAACAACTATAACTTGCAAAATTTGTTTATCTGTGTTCAACAACCTTATTGTAAACGACCTTAAAATAAAACACAATGAATAAACTTATCTTAATACTTTCACTACTATTCATGGCGCTGCCAACAACAGCACGCAACAATCCTGACGACTACAAAGTAACCTGTACGCTGACCGATGGCACGGTAATTGAAGGTTACTGCTCAATCGCTTCCACAGCACGCCTAATTTCACCGGTATATGACTTAAAAATAAGCGATACCTACAAAGGTAAAGCCCGTAAATACACATCAGAAGAAGTGAAAAGAATAGTTTACACGTCAACTCTCAATGACTCTTTACCCTTAATTTACGAATCGGTAAAGGCACAAAAGAATATGCCCAATCAATTTAACAAAGATCCAAAGCCTTTTAATAAGCCGGTATTCCTACAGCTAATTTACGAAGGAAAGAACGTCAAAGGATATAAAACACTAACCACTGATTATACAGTGAACAATAATAGTACCAAAGTCAATTATGTTTTTCGATATTACTATCTCAAGAAAGGGGATGAAATAGCCAAAGCTTATTGGCTCGGCATAAAAGGAATCTTTTTAGTTATGAAGAAAGCCATGAAACTATATTTCAAGGAGTTTCCTAAGCTGGTAGAAATGGTAGATAAAAAAGAGATAAAAGGAAAGCAGTTCCGCAAAAATCCGGAAATGGTGCTTCCGCTGATGGATAAATTCTACGTGCCCGAAAAATAACAGCCATGTTATCATGGCCTACTAAATATCCATACTCAAAATGGCACTCGCTGACAGTTTCAACGAGTGCCATTTTCATTAGCCGTATCTTGCCATACAGACCCATAAACAAATTATTCATATCATTCCTGATATTTGTGATAATAACCTATTTCACTTAATAATCAAGTCTAGAAAAGTTTTTTACTATTTCTTCACAATCTTGGTCTTGTATCCCTCTACGTTGACGATATAAACGCCTGAAGGCAGAGGCAATATAATTATGATATAAGATGCCACATTTCAGCGTGTGAAATGTGGCATCTTGCACTTCAACATGTGGCCTTTCGCATCATGAAAAGACACATAACATTAGGTAATCAACACAGCATCGCGCATGCATGAACAATAACGGGAACACCGCATAGCCCATATAGGCAGATGCTGCATTCCCGTATCATTCTACAGATATTTACACTTATCACTTAACTATCATTATCTTGCGCACGCTCTGGCGTCCGTCTTTCTCAATCTTGAGCATATATATACCCGCTGAAAGACCGTTGGCAGAGAAGCTGTGCCCAACCGACTTAGCCACACATACGCCGTTGACACCAATAAGCGAAACACTGTCATAATCGCCGCTTACAGTAAGAGTACCCGTTACGCGGGATATTTCAACACGCACGCCGTCGGCCACATAGTTATGTACAGAAGTAAGACTGCCTATGCACATCTGCTCCGACGTAGCCGAATAGTCGCCCTCAGGATAATATGCCACCACCTCATAACATGCGTTGTCAACAGGAGCCTTGTCGGTAAACCGTGCCGACTTGCTGCTAACAGCCAGACTGCTGCACTGCTCACCGTTGCGGTAAACTATGTAGGCATACGGTTCCTTATTGTCAGAAAGCACCAGTTCAGGTTCATCTGTGATACATCCTGTTATATCCCAGCAGCACCATCCTTCGGCAGGTTCCTCCTGTGTCTTGTAGAAGTCGGATACAAGCTGCCATGTCTGTCCGCCGTCTTCAGAGTAAAGGTCACTCTTACCCGGAAGGTAATCCAAAGACTGCACATAGCACAAAGGTATTTGGTCGGCATCATAATCAAACACCTTTACGCCTATCATCAGCTCCTTGTCGGCATCAATGGTCAGCGGCTGATCAAGCACCACGGTAAACTCTTCGTTATATGGGAAGCCGACAGCCTCCTGCTCGCGCACCAGCTTGCCGTCTTCATACACCACCACAGAAGCACGCACACCCTTGGTACCCGACTTGCCGTCATAATAGTTTATCTTTGTAGACACGCCCGTAAGATACTTCCCATCAAACATGGCCAGGTCGGCCTTGTCAAACTTGTTGGCTCCGATAACCTCCTTACCTGCGTTTCCTATAGTGAATCGCCACAGCGGCACTTCGTTTATATGGTTAAGTTTATAAGCCTTTGAATTGTCCTGCCATGCTATCTTAACCGAAGTTCCGTCGGCAGCCTTTTCATTAATAAGTCCGGCCGGTGCCTCATGGGCAGATTCCTCACATATACAGATGTTGTCAAACTTCAGGTAATAATACGACTGTCCGGGACCATGCATATGCAGTCTGACACGGAACGTCTTGCCGGCCACAGCCTCAGACAGGTCGAGGCCTATCAGCGTCCATTGTCTGCCGCTGGGACTGAGCGTCTCAACATCCCACGACTTATGCTCTGTCCACGTAACTCCACCATCTGTCGACACCTCAACGCAGAGCGTGTCTTTGTCAAGTATCTGTCCCTCGATGTTTATCAGGCCATGACACACATAGAACGACATGTGCACCGTCTCTGCCTTTGAAGCGTCAAGCGGACGCGAAGTGAGGGCAAATGAATAAGGACTTCCCGGAACAGTACGCATCGCAATGCCGTTGGTCCAACCCATTCCATAGGCATCGTCTATTGTATAAGAGAAATTTATGTCGCTATCTTCGTCATACATAACCTCCCACGAATTAACATCAAGCGAGCCTGAGCTGAAGTCCTCGAACAACTGAAGCGACCAGTCGGCCGACATTATAACCTGAACAGAATTCGACTTTGGCGAAAGAACTATGCTGCCGTCGCTTCTCTCATACACCGCCTCGACATTGAAACCGGGTTTTCCTGACGGCACGCCATCAACCACAGCCCTCATCTGAGCGTCAGAGGCAGACACCTCCTTCACCTTGCTGCCGTTGCAGTAGACATTATACGACTTAAGCGTAAAGTCGTCATACACAGTAACATCCTTGTCCCATGTAAGAGTTACCTGATTCAAGCCAGTGGCCACAGCCTTAAGTCCCGACGGCGTAGCCGGTATCTTGGCAGTACCCTTCTCCACCTGGAGTATCCAGCACTGCGGCGCAAACGGATTGTCGACATTTCCAACTATCATGCTGCCGTCGGCAGAGATGCCAAATGTTTTCGCCGGCGACTGTTCGTCTACCGACAAGGATATGTCTGGCTCAACGCCGTATGCAAAGATATTCATATAATATGTCAGGTCGAGAGTACGGTTCTCAGCATAGCTGTACAACAACGGCCGCCAATAAGAGCCGGCATAGCCTATGGAGTAAACCACATTGCCTTCGTCATCGACAGCAAAGTTACTTATGCCGGACAACATGTCACCAAGACTTGAATAAACATAGTCCATAATAGGAATAGAACGTACATCACCATTCTCAACATTATACAAATACGACAAGCCTCCGCCCGGACTAGCCACTATAAACTTGCCGTTGGCACTCATCGCACTTATGTCTATGCTTGTGGAGCCGTCGGTCAGTCCGAGTTCCTTATCTGTAACCAACACACATTCTCCGTCTTTCCACAAAGCAGGATATTTAGAATTATCAGAAAGCCTCACATATCCGCTTATCACGCTGCCGTCGGCCGACACGGCCTTTGTCTGTCCGCCCTTTGCTCCTTCCGGCATAGGCAGCCACGACAATTGCCACGACCCGTCTGCATTCTGAGTCCACATACACGGAGTAAGATAAGCACCGTTACCAGTACTGAATTCTCCGGCCACGGTCTTGCCGTCTGCAGAGATGGCATTGGCCGATGACCCGTCGATGCTTCTTGTAATCTTAGACATGTCAAAGTCGCCGTATCCAAGAAGCGTGCGCACACCGTCCTTAGTCCACACGGCAGCAGAATTAATGGGCTCCCCGTCGAAAAGATTGCCGACGTCTTTTGATGTGCCGCAAATAACGCCGTTGTCGGCTACGCCTGAAAATTCTCCACCCTTTGTCTGATCAGCATTGTCGTTCCGGGTAAGCCATTGCATAGCGCCTCCGGAAACGTCATACACAAAGCTTGTCATGAAAATGTTTCCGCTCCATGAGTCTCCGCTTGAGTTAATGCCGACGACATACTGTCCTCCGGCAGACACAGCTACTCCTTTGGCTGATTCTTCAAGCATGGTAAATCCCTTGTCGGCCTGAATGTCTGCCGAGAAAGCAGACAATGCGGCCAACATTACTAATAAATGTTTTTTCATAAGCATTAATTTTTAAATTTAACTTAACAACATAACCTATGGTTCTTAATAATCAAGTCTAGAAAAGTTTTTTACTATTTCTTCACAATCTTGGTCTTGTATCCCTCTACGTTGACGATATAAACGCCTGAAGGCAGATTATCTACAGACACCCATGATGAGGTTGAAGTAACCACACATGAGCCGCTGATGCTGTAGACACGCACGCGAGCTCCGGCAGGAGCCTCAACATTGAAGCCGCTCTCAACCACACGCGGATAGATGCGCACGCTGCCGTTGTCGGCCACGGCATCTGAAATTCCGGTAGAGACAAACTCTGTCCAGTAATACTCGCGAGGCATGGTGAGCCATCCGTTCGCTCCGTCGGCTAAATAGTCGGTAACTGCGTCGAGTTTGAACGGGTCGGTCCATCCTTCGGGCACAACAACCTCGGAGGCAGGGTTGTCAAAGTCGTACACCCAGTCCTGCCCGGTGTTCGTTGTCCACTGCTCCTGCTGCCATCTGTATCCCATCTTAGATGTCATGTAGCCCCGGTCATAAGTGTACAGCCATCTCGCCGAGTTCACCCATCCCTCGTTGTCCTCGTCGGTAAGTCCGGGAGCCTTCGTCATAGGAGCACCTAAAGGAGTCAATCCTCCTCCGCCCGACTTGCCTATCATCTCTATAATATTATCATCATCGTCATAATACTGCTCTGTGCGCGATGTGGGTTTGCGCACGCCCTGATCGTCCCAGTCCCACACAGCCGTGCATACGTGGCGCCCCTTATCGTCATAGATATATTTCTCCTCAAAGAGGTCTTTAAGAACTCCGTTTCCATCTGCCACCTGCTGTAATATCCATACTCTGCGGTTTTCGGCGTCGTAACCATAATACTCGCGCTGGTTGGTCACTTCACCCGTCTTGTTCCACTGGCCGTCATACAGGCAGTTAACGACATTGGTGTAGCCCTGACGTGCCCCCGTATCATCATATTCCCACACATACTCCGTAGTGCCGAGCAACACCCAGCGTGAACTGTCGGCCATACATCTGTAGGTCTCGCTGAACAATTCGGCACCGTGCTCATCATACGTTTTTCTGCCTTCCCACGTAAACGCATTATTAAGGCTGAGACGGCCGTCCCAGTCGTCGCCTCCGCTGAACTTTCCTTCCTTGCGGTTGTAATACTTTTCAGCCTGACCTAGAAGCCTTCCGTCGGTTTCGCTTATATCGTTCACGAAGATATAATAGTTATGCCACGCACCGTCAATCCAGAAGTAGTTGTACTTATAAGACATGCGCTCCGGATCGAGTCCGCTGCCCTCAACATAGCCGGGGTCATAAGGGCCGTCGAACCATACATACTCGCCTTTGTCGGCGCCTACCCATGCCGAGCCGTCCCATGTGTACGACTCAAAGCTGGTCTGACGCTTCTTTGCGTCCCACGTTGCTGTATTATGCGTTGCCACAAGCCACTCGCTGCCTGTCCATGCATAAACGTATTCTGATATGATATTGTCGTTGTCGTCATACTCATATTCGCCCTTTGACGTAGGCACCCAGTTGCCGTCGGCGTCAAGCTCATAGTTAATCTGCTCTATGCCCTGACGCTTGTCGTTATACTTATAGTCCATGCGCACGCCCTGACCGTTGTAAACACCGCGCTGGCTCAATATATAGCCATAGTCGGTCCACTCATAATCATATTCCTCATAAGGCTCGTCCCAGGTCTGCGTAGACGCATTCCAATAGGATGTCTTTCTGTTTATCTCCTTTCCCTGGCCGTTGTATACATATTGCTGTTTCTGCAGCTTTGTGCCGTCAACGTTAACCTGGATAATACTGTCGAGCTTGAGCGTGCCCTCTTCAGCGTTGCGCTCTGCCGGGGCAAGCCTGAGGCGTCCTGCAGGCGCGGCTGCGGGCAGCGCCCTTTCGGCCATAAGTCCGGCACGAGACAAGACCATGCCGCGCTGCGTCGTAACGGCATGCAGCCTGGCAGCTATCCTGCCGTTGTCCTTAAACTGTCTGAAAAACGTTCCGTCTGCCATTGCCTGAATGCAAAGGCATGAACATGCTGCGATGATAACTGATTTTAATTTCATGGTAATTATTTTATTAGTTGGTAAAAAAATACAATACAAGTACTCCGGCGGATGTGCCGGGACGAAACCGCCGGTAAGGACAACTTCAATGCCCGACCCATTCACATCAGAAAAACACACAAATGACAGAATCTGAAGGGAGCGGCATGCGGCTCAACGGCATGCCCCGCTCCCCCACTTAAGTATTACCTCTTTACAATCTTGATATTATGTCCTTCCACATTGACTACATATACTCCCGCGGGCAAGCCCTCTACAGACACCCACGACTGGTCTGACGTTGCCACGCATGCGCCGCTCATACTATAGACACGTACGCGGGCTCCGGCTGTGGCCTCAACATTGAAGCCGCTTTCTACCACTCTCGGATACACCCGTACAGAACCGCCTGCAACCGTGCCGGATATGCCGGAGGTGCTAAAATCGCTGTAATGATACTTAAACACATTGCTTACAAGCACATTGCCGCTAAGCACAGAAGACGTTGTCTGCATCAGCTTATGGTAAGCATTGAAGCCGGGCCATGCCACGATGTTCTCCACAGGCACGGTGTATTCATACTCGTCAGAGTATCTCTCGCTGAGCGTCCATTCATCGTTCTTCCACATATATTTCTGTTTGTCTATGCGCACAGTGTCGTTCTCATACACATATACAAACCTTGTAGAGTTCTGCCATTCAACATCTTCATCGCCGGCTGTGCCTGATGACGGAGCGCCGAAGGGTATGCCGCCGCCCAATGAACCAGTCTGGTTAACGGTCTCAATGATGTTATAATGCTCATCGTAGGTGTTATACACTGCCAAGTCGGGCTGCCTTCTGTTCTCAGCGTCGGCAGTAAAGGTGTAAGTATGCTCGGCCACGATATCGCCGTTGTCATTATATGTCCAGTCGCGTTCATAGTCGCGCAGCATGCTTCCGGTAGTATAATTATACATATTGTCGAGCACATAGGTCTGATTGCCCGCAGCATCGTAACGCTCTATGCCTGTATAGCTGATATTATCTTCCTTCGACTCTCCGAGCCATGACGTTATGTCAGCCTGCCATCCGCCGTCAGACAGTTCGGTCCATATATAATCCGTGCCGGCCCCGAGGACATAGCCCTCTGTGGTGGGCGCACCATAGGCGCGCTCTGTCAGCTTCCGTCCCTTTTCGTCGTATGTAAGTATCGACTTCTCGTTCTCATAATACGACCCGTTGTAGGTCTCGCATCCAGCCCAGTTGCCGAGCGTCTTGTTGTAGAACATCTTCTCTCGGCGCAGCAGGTTAAGCTTGTCGTCAAAGTCTTGCTCCAGTATGACATAATGCATCCATGCCTTAGCCTGAGTGTCCCATGTATAGCTGTTGCAGAGTGTCATGTGGTCTTTGTCTATCCATGTGTACTCCTGCTTTTCGTCTATGCCTGTCCACTCTGTACCGTTCCAGCTGTAAGGCTCAAAGAGCGTCTGCATGCCCTGCTCGTCCCATGCAGCCCTGTTCATCGTTGCAAGCGCCCATGTAGCGTCGGCGGCGTTATACGTGCTCAACTGCTCCTCGATGATGTTGCCGCGACCGTCGTATTTATAAACGCCCTTCCATGACGGCACCCACTTGTCGGCACCTGCCGGACTGTATGTATACACTGTCTGCTCTATGCCGAGGCCCTGTTCATTGTATACATAGTCGCGCCTCTCGCCCGACTGATAGACATCGCTGTAGGCGAGCTGCGACTCGCACAGGCCGTCTTCGTTCCACTTAAACTCATACACCTCCACCGGCACATAAGCTCTGCTGCCTGTGTCATACAGGCTGTTGACGCGCTTCACGGGCCATCCGTTGGCGTCAAACTCAAAGGTCTGCAGACTATATTTCTCTTCCGTGCCGGTCTGGTCTGTGGTACAAACCACGCTGTCGAGCCTCTCCATGTCAGCGGTGGCTGCAAGCCTGTTAACCTCGTTTATGTCGGCCAGCCTCATGGTGCGGTGTGGGGTGGCAGCATTCTGTCCTGCAGCTTTTGCCTGAAGGGCTTTCTGCCTCCGGCTTCTTGCGTTGTCAGGATTGGCAACAAATCTGCCTAGATCAACAGCATGTATTCTAAACTCAGCCCCACCCTTGCCCGTACGTGAAGCATTATTTACATCTGTACCGTTGCCGGCTGCCTTACAAACTACAGCCAACACACATGACAGCAATGTGACAAGATATAATTTTCGCATACTCAAAAAATTTAAGTGAATAACTTTGCAGCAAAAGTAAAGATTAGAAAAAAAAACTGCAAATCAAAAAACTACAATTTCATGAATTTGCAGCAGAAACAAGGCTATTTTGTACGGAATAACACAAATAAAGGCAGGTTAAGTTACTAAAAACAACTAAACTCCAACAGGCAATTACAATCTATGGTTTAGCCGCTACAGGCAGACAGATACTCCAACCCGTCTTTTTGTTCCTATTGGCGCAAGGCGGAGAAATTAAAAATTAAAAATTAAAAGTTAAAAATTAAAGATGATAAACGCCTGCGTAAGTGAAAAGCAGATACAATATGTAAACGAAGTTCGGCGTAGACAATTATAAATTATGAATTATGAATTGTGAATTGTGAAGTGCCTGCGAAAGAGCAAACGACGATACAGCAAATTTATAAAGGCAGATTTAGGCTAAACAGACTCTTTTCCTATTTTCTGATATTGTGCCGGAGTGAGTCCGGTGAGCTTTCTGAAGATGTTTATGAACGATGTGTGCGACTTATATCCGAGGCTCTCGCCAATGGCCTTGGTGGTAAGGTTGGCATAGTCGCCGCCGTCAACAAGTCTCTTGCACGCCAGTGCCACGCGATACTCGTTGACATAGTCTCTGAAACTCTTGTTGAACGTTGAGTTTATAACCTGCGAGACATACTTCTGATTTGAGCCGACGAGCGTGGCAAGCCTCTCAATGGAAAAGTCAGCCGAACAAAACTCCTCGGTATTCTCCATTATGGCTGTTATGGCCTCAACAAGTGCCATGCGCTCATCGTCGCTCACGGTCAGCGGCTTCTGCCTGGCCACATCAGTCTCGCTGCCCGCATGGGCTGCATCACTGCCGCCATCGTGCCCCGGCCCAGCGTCAGCAGCATGGCTGGCAGCAGCCAGCTTGTCCTTCAGCTGCTCTATCACCTTGAGGGCATCCTGATGGCGCACTTTCATCACTTCCTGATTGTCAATATATTTTCGGTTGACGGCATACAGGTCGGCATAGCTGCGGTCGAGCCTGCGCTTCTGTCTGTAAACCACAATGAACAGCACCATAACAAGCAGCGAAACACACATTACCACAGCAAGAATCACTCTCTGAAGAAATATCACCTGCTCGCGGCTCTGCTGCCTGGCATAGAGCGTGGTTATCTCCTTGTCGGCCTTCGACATCTCATACTGCAGCTGCATGCTTTTCACCATGTCGAAGCGCCGGATGTTGTAAATGGAGTCGCTCATGGTCAGAAACTTTGCCTTGTACTGCTGTGCCAGGGCCACGTTGCCTTCAGCCTGATAAAGCCGAGAGTAGTCGTCGAGCACCTCTACATACATATGCTGCAGATTGTGTCTGGTGGCCGTGTTCCAGCATTTGTCAAGATAACGGAGCATCTGGTCGTTCTGCCCCAGCTTGTCGTATATCCTGTAAAGCTCCTGGTACACCGAACACACATACTGAAAAGGTATCTTATGGCTGATGCCGTCTTCAGCCAGGCGCTTAAAGCCGGATATGGCTCCGCGATAATCCAGGCTTGCCGATAATAGCATGCACTGGTTGAAAGCATTCATAAACCTGCTTTCATAGTCGCCTGCGTCATTAAACTTGACCGAAGCCTCATGATATTTCCTGGCTTCGGCAATCTTACCTTGAAATATGCATAGTCCGGTAAGATTTATCAGCAGCTTGCGCTCCGTAGCAGTGTCGCCGTAGCGGCGGCTCAGGTCGTAGCCTTTACGGTAAAACCACAATCCGCGCTCAAAATCATAAAATAGGCAATACACCTTACCGATATTCTTATAGAATACGGTTACAAGCTTAAGCTTCTTGCCTGTCTCACAAATCTTCAGTCCTTCAATATACATCTCGAGCGCACCCGAATAGTCGCCCTTATCATAATATATGTCGCCCGACTTCAGATAAGCCTCGGCACAATAAGTTCTTTCCTTATCGCTCAACCCTTCTTTCATACGGTTGCATACAACCATGTATAGCACAAGGGCACTGTCTGCCTGCTCACGCTTCTCACAGACAGCAGCCATGCGGAATATCTCTTCGTATGACTTTGACGACACACCGCTTATCAGGCGTGTGTACTTGCCGCCCGAAGATGCCGCCAAGCCATTCTGCACGTACATCATGCATATGGCGACGAACAATAGCCTGAGGATTTGTTTTCTCATTAATATCTTATATTCAAGCACAAATATATAACATTTTTTTAATATCCGGCCGCACTTCCGACCTAAATTCCTACAAATACGGTTCTTCATGCTGATATGAATATGGAACATGGCTGCCCAAAAGCCTATGACTTACGACTAAAAAGTGGGCCGGTTTTGCATGAAAAGTGGCCCACTTACGGGTCGTAAACGGGCCACTAACAGTATGAAAGTAAATGAGCATGATTTGCTTAATGTACAGTCACACAAAGCGCTTGAAATATTTAGACTGAAAGGAAAAACATATAAAATGGTTACGATTTTTGGCGTGTTTTTGATTTGCAGGCTGATGCAAGGCGCCATGACGGCTGAAAAAGATCAAAAAAACGTATGTCTAAAAACTGCGAACATTAATTTTAAGCCAAGATAAGTGATTATGATTTGGCCGGAAAAGTTTTTCTTTATCAGATGTGCATACACTTCAGACCGTAATCTTACCACACGACAGGCATTGCCGCCAGGCTTTTATTTACACGGCGCATCGTGCCTGAGCAATGGCCCATGGCAGCACGCAGGCTTGCCACAGGCATGAACGTCAGGGCGCAATGCTGTTTAGATAGTTCTCCAGATTGGTGTATCCGTTGCAGCCAAGGCCGTTGCGGTCGGCAGGATTGGCAGGGTCGAGGCCGTGCTCACGCTCCCATGCGTCGGGCATGCCGTCATGCACAGAGCCGGCACGAGGGCGGCTGCAACAGAAAATATAAGATTCTTCATGGTTCAGTAAGACTTGTTTTAACATTATATAAAAGCTACGGCAGAGGCACTGCGCGTCACTGCAGCACCTCTGTGCCTTGTGCCACACTTTCGGTCTCGGTGCTCTTTGTCCACGGCATCTTGTCCTTGGGCCACACGCCGTCTACGATGGGATAGGTAACGAGTTTTGAGGGATCTATCACCACGTGCTTTATGCGCTTGCGGTGCCATGAGTAGGTGATATGCACCAGTCCGTCGCTCGTCTGTATCACTGCCGGATACGAATACTGCACTGCGCCGGTGCGATATTCAAGCACGGCGGCAGCCTCCCAGTCGATGCCGTTGCGCGTCATGGCCACGGTCAGTATGCCCCTGCCCTTGCGTCCGCCTATGGTGTCGTTGCGCGTAGAGTGGTTGTAGACAAGCAGATGGCGGCCGTCCTTCAGCGTAACGGCGTCTATGGCCGAGTTGTTGTTGGGCAGCGTGGTGTCGGTTATCGGGCCCCATGTCAGTCCGCCGTCGTCCGACCATGTCTGCGCTATCCTAGTGTCAGATCCGCTGCCGTTGGGGCGTGCCAGCAGCTGCAGGCGCTTCTGCGAGTGTACGAGGAAGGTGGGCTGAATGAGCTTATATTTTGTTCCGGCAGGATCGCTCAGCGCCGGCGTCTTGGTCCATGTGCGGCCGTTGTCGGTGCTGCGCTCCACGTGTATGCGCTTGCCGGGCGCGTCCTGCAGGCTGGCTCCTGCCACGATGGTGCCGTCGTCGAGATACACGGGCTTGTTGACCACAGGGCCTACGAAGCCTTTGGGCAGGGCCACGGGGCGGCTCCACGTGAGGCCGTTGTCAGAAGAGGTTATCACGCGGCCCTCGTCTATCGTCGGGCAGAGATAATATATCTGTATGTCGCCTCCCTTGAGCTGCACCAGCACCGGATTGAACACCGTGCCGCCTTCGCCGTCGGCTATGGCCACAGGCTCCTGCCATGTGCCGCCCTTGGGCTTGCGCGCCAGCCATATCTTTACATCCTTGGCGCGCTCGCGCGTACCGCCGAACCATGTGCAGAGCAGAGTGCCGTCAGACAGTTCCATTATAGACGATGCGTGACAGTCGCGCGTGGGCGACTTCATGAACACAAACTCCTCGAGCACTATGGCCTGCTTGCCCGGATCGGCCTTGCTGCCTGCCCATGCCGAAGCCGCAAGCAACAAGGAGCATAACAATATTGAAAATTTCTGCATATAATATTAAGTTGTATTTAATGTTTTTTTATTTCACTGTAACAACCACACGGGCGTAGCGCGTAAGGCGCGGCGTGCCGCTGTCGGTAACGGCCAGTATGATGTGCATCGTGCCGAGACGGCCGCCCTTGGGCACTATGAAGTAAGCGTCGCGGCTGTCGTGGCCCACTATCTTTAGCGGACTGCCCGTGCGCGCCGTAGCCACGTTGAAGGTTCCCGGCTCGGGATAGTAGAACCAGCTGTACGAAAGGCTGTCGCCGTCTGGGTCAGATGTGCCCAGGGCGCTCAGTCTTATGGTGTCGCCCGTGGCGGATGTCATCTCTGCCGGACATGCCAGCGCAGGCACAGGCGGATGGTTGGCCTCGTCGTAGTCCTTCACGGTCCAGTCCATGCGTGCTGCAAAGTCGTTCTGATAAGCCTCGCGCCAGCGCCATATCGTAGCCTTGTTGCTTGTGTGCCATGAGCCGTCGCAGCCCATCACCTCGTCTTGCGCGTCGGTCCATATCGGTCTTGTCTCAGGCTCAATAAACCAGCGCTCCGTGCGCGGCTGATACAGCTCGTAGCGTCCGCCCCAGCTGCCCCAGTCGGGATGCTCGGCACAGCCCAGTCCGTTGTCAATGAGATACATAAACGTGGGCGAGTCGCCCTCCATCAGAAACTTCATGTAGGGATACTGCTTGCCCAGCTCGCCCTTGCTGCGTATGTGCTCGTCGAGCCACGGATTGTCAACTATGCTGAAGTCGGCCCCGCCAAAGCGGCCGTGAAACTTGTCGCCGCTGATGCCGCTCCATGTGGCGTAATGGTATCCGCCAAGGCGATGGAAGCCCGGACTGACGATATAGAACAGGTCCTTGAACGTCTTTCTTATCCACACGCCGCTGTCGTCCTGGTCTGAAATGGCATACACGCGGAGCTTCGACACAAAAGCCTTAAGCTCGCTCTCGCTGCGCGTGGCCTTAACCTTCCACAGTGCCTGCGCCAGACAGTTGGGGCCGCCCCACACAAGCACCCACACCGGACGGCTGTCGCTGCGGTCTACGGCCTTGATTATCAGTTCGGAGCCTTCAGAGTCCATGCCCTTGCCCACGGCGTGCATGCCGTAGTCGGGGCGTCCCTCTTTTATCACCGACAGCAGATAGCCGGCCGAAGGATAGCCCTTCTCGTGCTTCAGCAGGTTGTCTCTCACCTTGCCGTAGGCCGTCACAATCTCGCGTATGCGCCATGCTGCCGTCTCCTTCTTCTGATGCACCGACGTTGTGGCAACAAGTCCCTCAACGTCCCACTGGTTAGAGTATGTCAGGAAGCGCACCATCGACATTGCGTCGTCTGGTTCGTTCTCAATGTCCGTAAGCACTATCACGCGGGGCTTGCCTGCATTGCCTTTACCTGCCGCGGCAAGCCTCAGCGGCTGAAGCACGGCAATGACAACAAACAGTAATGTAATCTTGATTTTCATGATATTAATATTTTCTGATTTTCAATCACTTGCTGATTATGTTCCGCTAATATAACATTTTTTGCGGCGAGGCACGCAACGCAAAGCACAAATAGCAGTCGAACAATCAAAAATCAATATATCTGAAAGCCGCAGACATTAATCTCAAAGTTTTAAAAAGCAATAAAAAACAACGGTTTATTGCGCCATGTATAATAAAAAAGCTAATTTTGCACGACGACACGCAGTTGTTATCATAACAACATTCTGACCTACATGGCAAGTATCCTTATAGTTGAAGACGACCTTACATACGCAACCATGATGCAGACATGGCTGCGCAAAAAGGGTTTCACGGTTGAGAGAGCAAGCTCCGTAAGCGCCGCGGCACGGGCCGTGACCGACAGCACAGGCTTCGACCTCATACTGTCTGACCTCCGTCTGCCCGACCACGACGGTCTGTTTCTGCTCAACTGGCTGCGCAAGAAGAACATGCAGACGCCCTTCATCGTTATGACGAGCTATGCCGAGGTGCAGAACGCCGTGCTGGCCATGAAGTCGGGAGCGTGCGACTATATAGCCAAACCCGTGCAGCCCGACATCCTGCTGCAAAAGATAAACGACGCGCTCGACAGCCACAACGCCGATGCAGCAGCCACGGCAGGCGCCACACCTACGACAGCAACAACATCAGCAGCCCACGGCAACAACGCGGCGGCAGAACAGAAGCCGCACACGGCCGCCAAGAAATACATAGAAGGCACGAGCGAAGCCTCGCGCCAGCTCTACGACTACGTAAACCTCGTTGCGCCAACACCCATGTCGGTGCTCATTCTCGGAGCAAGCGGCACGGGCAAGGAGTATGTGGCGCGCCGCATTCACAGCCAGAGCAGCCGCGCCGACAAGCCCTTCTTTGCGCTCGACTGCGGAGCCATACCCAAGGACGTGGCAGCCTCTGAGTTCTTCGGATACACCAAGGGAGCCTTCACAGGCGCCACGACCGACAAGCGCGGAGCCTTTGAGGAGGCCAACGGCGGAACGCTGTTCCTCGACGAGGTGGGCAACCTGACCTACGACGTGCAGGTGCAGTTGCTGCGTGCCCTTCAGGAGCGCAAGGTGCGCCCGTTAGGTTCGCCCAAGGAGATAAGCGTGGACATCCGGCTGGTGTGCGCCACCAACGGCAACCTGGCGCAGCTCGTTGCCGACGGAAAGTTCCGCGAAGACCTTTATCACCGCATCAACGAGTTCACCATATATATGCCCGAACTTAAAGACCGCGGCGCCGACCTGTTTCTGTTTGCCGACCTCTTTGTCAGTCAGGCCAACGAGGAGCTGGGACGCAACGTGGCGGGATTCGACGACAAGGCGTCGGAGATGCTTGCTCGATACAGCTGGCCGGGCAACCTGCGCGAGCTTAACAACGTGGTGAAGCGTGCCACCCTGCTTACGCGCGGCTCATACATCGGCACCGAGGAACTGTCGAAGGCCATGGCGCGCCCCGTGAGACAAGAGCCCACAGCCCTGCACGACGAGCAGACCGAACGACAGCGCATAATAGACGCCCTGCGCGCCACGGGCGGCAACAAGACCAAGACGGCGCAGCTGCTAGCAATAGACCGCAAGACGCTGTATAACAAGATTCAGAAATACAACATCGAGGCGTAACGGGGCATTTGCCAATTGAGAATGGAGAATTGAGAATGGAAAATTATGATTACTCTTGTGGCGGTTAAAACGGGGATGTTTTAAGGCTGCAAGTTTCACATATTAGTCAGCATAATTCATACTGAAGATTTGCATAGTCAACTTAACTCTATACATTCAGCAAAAACATCGTAACATGATCAGGAGAATAATTATTGCGGCTTTGGCCTTAATGTGCATCGTGCCATACACGGCCAAGGCGGACACTACTCTGAGCGAAAGAATATATATACTTTCTTCGATATGGAAAGAAATAAGCAACAACTTTGCATTTCCTGAGAAATTCAAGGAGACTAATCCTGACAGTCTTTACAGATGCTATCTTACTAAGGTCTTGAATGCCGAAAGCGAACAGGAGTTTTCGGGCTTAATGACGCAGTTCATGGCTCACTTCAACGAGGGACACACGCGATTTATTGACAGCAACATCATACGCTACAGGGTGCCGCTGATACTTACATGGGCAGGAGACAAACTGCTGATAACCAACACTACAAGGCAGCTAAAACCGCTGTTGCCTGTTGGCAGCGAGATTAAAAAGGTGGACGGCCTGACGCTCGACGAATATCTGCAAAGGCATGTCTATCCGTATGTTTCGGCTCCCAACATGGAATGGAGAAAGAGAAAGGCTCTCGACATATTCCTTACAGGCAAGGAAGGCGCGGAATTTCATATTGAGATAACGACTCCTCAGGGCAAGACCATAAACACAAAACTCATGACAAGCATAAGGAACTACGACGACACTGACGACTGGAGCATCAGGCGCGACACGGCCAAATGCAGCATAAAGAAGCTGCCAGGCAACATCATGTATATGAGGATGAGCACGTTCACGTTGCCCGGCACAATAAAAAGCGCTTTTGAGAATAACCTCTCTGATTTCTTGTCTGCCAAAGGCGTGATATTCGACATACGCGGAAACCGAGGAGGAACAGACGAGTCATGGCACAACATAATAAGACATATCGCCGACAGAAACACTAACATATTCGACGGCTTAAAGATTATGACAAGAGTGGCTAACACGGCCTACGAGATGTACGGCAAAAATGTCAGCCAACTGGCCGACTACTATAACGGCGTGGCCATGCAGCCCGTTCAGGAAGGCTGGTTCGTGATGAAGAACAACACGCCCGACTCGTTGAGAATAACCGCCCCCGTTATAATTCTTGTTGACGGATTTACGGCATCGGCAGCCGAAGACTTTGCCGCAACAATGAAGAACCTGTCGCTCGGCAAGATTGTAGGCACACCGACAGCGGGCGTGATAAGCAGTCCTAAATTCTGCAACTGGGGGCACGGCTACTCGTCGCTGATAGCAGAATGCCGCTTCACCAATCCCGACGGTTCCGATATTATCAACACCGGCATACAGCCTGACGTCTGCATAGAATATACCGAAAGCGACGCATTGGGCAAAACCGACTCGGCACTAACGGCTGCGCTGAAGATGCTGAAAGGCAAAAAATAGAACAAGACATCATCCCCTATCAAAATAAAAATCATGATTATGTCCGTTTTGCTCAGTCATTATATGGCATAGCAAAACGGACATAATGCAATATATAAAGAACATTTATTTTATTATATGGCGCTAAGCATGCCGCTCTTTTTGCCGTTGCGGCCTGAGCATCAGCCACACGCCCGACATACATAACAGTCCTACGCCCAGCAGCGTAAACCATATGCAGCGCTCATTGCCCGGAATACGCACGTCGTAGGGGTTATCCGGATTATACAGCACCTCGATGCTGTCGCCTTCACTACAGAATGGCAGATAGCACTTCTCCGATATATACGTCTTGCCGTAGCACTCTGTCTCGTAGCTTATGCGCATCTCCCAGTGCGTACGCCTCTTCCGGTACCGGTATTCTCTCTTATAGCTGAGCTTGTCTATCACGCCCGTGGCATGGCCAAAAGCGCCTGAAGCCTTCGACAGCGACACAAAGCCGTAGACGCCTCCGCCGAGAATGAGCAGTCCTACGACAAAGAGCAAAAGACAAATAATCTTATTGCGAGACGACACGGCACATCTCCCTTCCGTTCCCTGCTCCGAATATCGTTTATCTGTTGTGTATTTCATAATCTAAACCATTTCTGCTACAAAGATAGCCAAAGACGAGAGCAACGGCAAATAAAAAACAACAAAGTTTTTTCATTTGACACTGCCGAGCCGCATCCTATCTTATCTAAAGATAGCCAAAGGCGAGAGCAACGGCAAATAAAAACGGCAAAGTTTTTTGATTTGACACTGCCGAGCCGCACACTATCTTATCTAAAGATAGCCAAAGGCGAGAGCAACGGCAAATAAAAAACAACAAAGTTTTTTTGATTTGACACTGCCGAGCTGCACACTATCTTATTCAAAGATAGCCAAAGGCGAGAGCAACGGCAAATAAAAAACAACAAAGTTTTTTTTCATTTGGCACTGCCGAGCCGCATACTATCTTATTCAAAGATAGCCAAAAGCGAGAGCAATGGCAAAAAACAACAAAGTTTTTTTCATTTGACTTTGCCTTAAAATTATTATATTTGCAACAAAACAAACATCAGACAAAGAACAATGAAAATATATAAAATATGCTTCAGCCCGACGGGCGGAACCGAAAAGGTGGCTGGATTTATTGCCGCAAAGCTCGGCAGCGACATAGTAAACATTGACCTTACCGACCGCAAGGCCGACTTTAAGAGCATTGCTCTCAACGGCGACGACGTGGCCGTGATAGCCGTTCCGTCGTATGGCGGACGCGTGCCTGCACCGGCAGCTGAACGCATAACGCAGATAAGCGGCAACGGCGCAAGGGCCGTAATAGTATGCGTATACGGCAACCGTGCCTATGAAGACACTTTGGCCGAACTGCAAGACTGTGCCATAAAGGCAGGATTCAGCATCGTAGCAGCCGTGGCAGCCATAGCCGAACACTCTATTGTCCGCCGATATGCCGCCAACCGCCCCGACCAGGACGATTATACAGCACTTAACAAATATGCCGAACAGATAGCCGCCAAGCTGAACAGCAACTACTCTGCCACGCCTGCAATACCCGGCAACAGACCATACAAGAAGGCAGGAAGCGTAGGCTTCGTGCCCCGCCCCACAGGCCAATGCACAAGCTGCGGACTGTGCGCCTCCAAATGTCCGACAGGCGCTATCAGCACGGACAACCCAGCAAAGGTGGACAAGAAGGCCTGCATATCATGCATGCGCTGCGCCGCCGTATGTCCTCACGGCGCAAGAAAGGTGAACAGACTGCTCCTCTCTGCAGCAAACATAATGCTGAAGAAAGTATGCTCAACAAGAAAAGAATGTGAGCTTTATCTCTGACATCACAGGGCGTATGACTTTTTCCGGCATCTCACTTACAATATTCCCTACCCCTGACAGCGACACTTATCAGGACATGGACTTAATGTAGCCCATACAGACACATACAGCGGCCGCATGGACATCTGAAGAATTACTATCCGCAGCCCTCTTCCATTGAGGTGCTGCGGATATTTTTATTGCAAACAATATTAATCATTAAATCGATAATTTACCTTAAAATTCTTATCTTTGCATAGTAACAAACATCATTCCGAACTTATAGAACATATCGAAACTAGTTGTGATTTGCTTTAAAATTCTTATCTTTGCATAGTAACAAACATCTTTGTTTTTTAACGTTATGTTAATGAAAGGTTGTGATTTGCTTTAAAATTCTTATCTTTGCATAGTAACAAACATCTTACTCAGTTTCAGAATTTTCTCTATTGTGTTGTGATTTGCTTTAAAATTCTTATCTTTGCATAGTAACAAACATCGTCAAACAAAGGAGTTAACATTATGTTATTGTTGTGATTTGCTTTAAAATTCTTATCTTTGCATAGTAACAAACATCAGTGTCACAATAAGGAAACTTCTGGGGATGTGTTGTGATTTGCTTTAAAATTCTTATCTTTGCATAGTAACAAACATCCAAGACGAAATAAGGGCACGTTTAATTTGGGTTGTGATTTGCTTTAAAATTCTTATCTTTGCATAGTAACAAACATCTATAATCGATAATGTAGTTTGTGATGTACAGTTGTGATTTGCTTTAAAATTCTTATCTTTGCATAGTAACAAACATCTTACTCAGTTTCAGAATTTTCTCTATTGTGTTGTGATTTGCTTTAAAATTCTTATCTTTGCATAGTAACAAACATCGTCAAACAAAGGAGTTAACATTATGTTATTGTTGTGATTTGCTTTAAAATTCTTATCTTTGCATAGTAACAAACATCAGTGTCACAATAAGGAAACTTCTGGGGATGTGTTGTGATTTGCTTTAAAATTCTTATCTTTGCATAGTAACAAACATCATAACGCCAAAGCAAACGAGAGGGAACGAAGTTGTGATTTGCTTTAAAATTCTTATCTTTGCATAGTAACAAACATCTTTAAGGGTGTTAAAGATGCCACCAGCGGGTTGTGATTTGCTTTAAAATTCTTATCTTTGCATAGTAACAAACATCCTTTCATCTGATTAGTAATAATATCAGCCTGTTGTGATTTGCTTTAAAATTCTTATCTTTGCATAGTAACAAACATCCATGTTGCAGTAATCGAGAGTCAGAAATATGTTGTGATTTGCTTTAAAATTCTTATCTTTGCATAGTAACAAACATCAACATTTAAAAATAAGAAATATGAAACGTAGTTGTGATTTGCTTTAAAATTCTTATCTTTGCATAGTAACAAACATCTTTTATAGTTTTGCCTTACATTTGCAGTGTGTTGTGATTTGCTTTAAAATTCTTATCTTTGCATAGTAACAAACATCCAATGCCATAATTGACATAATCAAGAAGGGGTTGTGATTTGCTTTAAAATTCTTATCTTTGCATAGTAACAAACATCTATAGGTATATGATAACCGTTATTCATAGAGTTGTGATTTGCTTTAAAATTCTTATCTTTGCATAGTAACAAACATCACCTGTTGAGAAGTAAGGAGATGCATTCCTGTTGTGATTTGCTTTAAAATTCTTATCTTTGCATAGTAACAAACATCTTTATGGCGCACGTTCGCTATGAGGGCCAAGTTGTGATTTGCTTTAAAATTCTTATCTTTGCATAGTAACAAACATCACGATATGCGTAAATATCTGATGCATAGACAAATACAAAGAAAATCAGAAAACAAAAAATGATGTTTGCATAAAACGAGAATCCCGCCTTACGACGGGATTTTTTATTTGTAAGAGGTTATAAAAAGCATCCGTCTCAGAACAACTCAAGCTGCTGCCCCGGAGCATTCGGCTCTACAGGTTTGTGCCCATAAAATATCTCTATATTGCCAAACTGCTTGTCGGTTATGCAGAGGATGCCCACATTGCCAAATTCAGGAAGGAACGACTTTACACGCTTTATGTGAACTGCGGCATTCTCCATGCTGGCGCAATGGCGTACATAGATAGAAAACTGAAACATGGTGAACCCGTCGCGGCGCAAGTTCTTACGAAAAAGCGCATAAGCCTTTTTGTCTTTCTTGGTGTCGGTAGGAAGGTCGAAAAATACAAGTATCCACATAACCCGGTATTCGCTGAATCGGTCCATAGTATAGATTATTAGAAACATATTTCGTCAATGCCCAGCCGCCATACTCTTATTAGAGTTCGGGATAAGCAATGCGGCGCAGTTCGCCGCTGAAACATTTGCAAAGCGATGCTGCCGTCTGCGTGGCGGCAATCATCAGCGGACTGCGCCGGCCGCCAATCACAACGTCAAGCGTAGGTATGGAGAGCAGCTTCATCTTTAGCGGCTTCGTCAGTTCAGAATATTCTTCAGTGTCGTGTCCTGCCGCCATGTCATACACAAGTCTGTCAACATAGGGGCGGTAAGGCTCCATGATGTCGTCTGCCAGACAATAGGCGTTGTAACGGTTATGATGATGTATGCCGAGCGTGGGCAGCAAGCCGGCAGACACGAGCGAGCGGGCTATAACGGCTCTCAGTATGGCATAGCCATAGTTGAGAAGATTGTTAGGCGGCATGCCGTCGCGGCCACGGGTGAAGCCCGATAGCCCTGAAACATCCCTGAATATCTGTTTCCAGTAATAAGCCGCTGCACGCCCCTCAAGATTGTCGGGGTCGCCGCTTCGCACATCGGCCGACCACCGCTTCATGCATCCTGTTTCTATCCCCGAAATATTGTCGAGCACTGCCGCCTGGTTGTCAATCTTGGCCTTGACAGTCTGCTGCCACAGCTGCTTTTTCAGCGGCAGCGATGCCTCTATCTGCCGACTGAAGCGCTCGCTCTGCAGCGTGTTGCCGCAAAGCGGAAGCATAAGCCCTACGGGCATGCCGCGCGAGTCGCAGGTTACAACGGCACAGTTGTTTTCGAGCAGCACCTCGAGCAGTCCGTGCGTAAGCGTTATTTGCCGGTTGTCGAGCACAACCACACCGATGTCTTCCACCGGTATGGTTCTTGTGCTGTCTCTCTTCATGCTGTCCGGCAGGTCGCTCTTCTCCACCTCAGGCAGCTTTATTACGAGCTGCGCGTCTTGGAGAGATAGATATGCCGGACTGGTGAAACATAGTGTGCGCTTAATCATATCTTTTCGTTGTTTACCTCGGTTATATTTCCTAAACGGTCAACTTTAATAGGAATACATATTTCTTTTATCATCTCGCCGGTAATAGCTCTTCCTATTTTATTCAAAGAGAAAAATTCGACCTTATCAACTATTGGCGAAGCTACTATAAAGGGAATATAATAACACTCCGTTCCTGTACAGCTAACCATCTTATAAATTCTCCTCTTGTCCAAAGGCCTATTTATCGTTCCGTTCTTTACTTCATCCTCCGTTGGCAAATAAACAAGGTCGTTAGGCGAAAGCACAAACAGCAGCTTGGCTCCGTCTTTTTCTTCAGGGGCAGGAGTCTGCCCGTTCTTCAGTCTGTCTATAACGGTCTTCAGAGGAATAGTGTCGAACACCCGCTTCTTTATCGTTTCGCCTGTAGTGCTGTCTTCATATTCTTTCAGATAGACGGCAAAGAAAAGATTGGTGCCCTTGGCAGCCTCAACAAACTTGGCTGCCTTGTTGCCTTTGGTGCCTATGGCAAACTTATCTGCCTTTTCATATATCCTCACCTTATATACAGGCTTATGCGGCCTGCCGCCGTTAAGCTGTGTTATGTTGCGGTTCATCTCGTCTATGCCGTCGGCCGAGAATGCTTTTTGGCAGTCGCCGCCGTTGGCATCAAGATGGCGCTTCAGAATTTTCTGTATGCCCGTGTCGGTTATCCGCTCTATCTGTTTTTTGGCGTCATCAGCCTTGGTTATCTTGCTGAACAGCGTAACAAGGTCGTTGCCAAAGCGTGTGGCAAAATAACGGTCGCCGGTGTCTTTGGTGAAATAGTAAACCTTTATCTTCTTCAGATTTACATCCTGCCATGCGTCCTTGTTGTCGTCAAAATACTGCTTGATGCGCTTCAGGTCGTAGCCAAGCTCTATCATTGCCATGAGTTTTTTCTTCAGGTCTTTGTCAACAACGGCTTTAGGATTTGCCACTGCGTCCTTGAGCGACACTTCCTTTATGCGCCTCAGATTCACCTCGCCATACACCGTGTCTTTATGCATCGGCTTGCGTATGGCAAGGAGATGCCTGCCGTTGCGCTCCTCCTGTCTTACCGCCTTCTTTTCTTTTATGTGTTTCTCTTCGTTGTAGACAAATTTCTGATATTTGTTCACCGTCTTGTTTATAACCCTGAGATTCTGCTTAAAGCTGACCACTATGCCACGCAGAGCCTTCTCAACGTCGGCATTGAACGTAGGCCACGGCTTAAGGAACTCGCGGGCAACGCTAATGGTGCGCGTCTCGCCGTTTCGTGTCACCATGGTGTCTTCATATCTGCGCAGCTTGCGCGACAGCTGATAGCGCACGGCGTTGTTCTTAGACATGGCAGTCTCGTTGTTGAGCAGATTGACGTGGCTGCGCGTGGTGCATGCTATCACTATGGCGTCCATGGCGTGGTGACGGTGGTCAATGCGCTTCTTGTTAAATCCCTTTTGCAGGTTCAGCGGCATGTCGGGTATGGTGTGGCCGTTGGTGCTTGTCGTGGTAAACCGGTCGGAGCCTGTAACAGCGTTGAGCCTTTCAAAGCGCGGCAGTATGATATGGTTCCACACATCGTTCACGCCCCAGTCGCGTTTCAGCCTGTCGGTTATCGCTCCGTTACATGCTATCACGTTCTTCGATATATCCTCCTGCTCGCCTTCATCGCGCACCATGTTAGAGAGCAGCGACTTTATCTTCTTGCTGATGTAGCGGCTGTCGTTGAGCTGGCGCTCTATAAACTTGTCTGGAATGTCGTCCATGAGCAGTTTCTTCATCTTAACAGGATTCTTTCTGAAGTTAAGCTGCACCAGTCTTTCATATTCCTCCGCCGTAAGTATGGTGACCGTCTCGCCCGAACTGAGCAGAACTTTCTCGCCGTGGTGTGCCTTGATGAACTCGTAGCCCAGCATGCGGTCTTTCAGCTGGTTTACTTCTGCCTCGCATATAACCTTGTTGGACATTGAGTCGTCGAAATATCGCGACTGCGGAATTACGTGCTCTATCTGATAATCGTCGGTAAACAGACGCGAAAGCGATATGGTGCGCCCTGTGTAAGGCGACTGATACTTCTGCTCGAGCCACAGCTTATACTTGATTATCTCGCCGTGAGTGGGACGCTTCTTAATGTCTGTCTGGTTGAACTTGCTTATTATTTCGTTTATCTCATCGGGCACTTCATCGACACTTTCCAACGCGCCTTCCTCATATATCCTCAACATCTCCTGCTGCGACGGCGAATAAGGACGCACGCCGACTATGCCGAAATCAGGATCGGCAAACTCGGCAAGCATAGCCTTTATGCGCAGGTTTGCGTTCTCGTTGTCTATCATGCGCTTAGACATCTTAGCCCTGACGTCGGCCGGATTCTTCATGTCGCGGCCCATCTCAATGTGTATCTCGTCTATCTTGCCATACTGCCGCCAGATGTCGCGTACGGTGCGCAGAGTCTCGGTAACCACCTGCTCAACAATAGGGTTGCGCAATGAGTGTTGCTTAAAGTGGCTAAGATATTGGTCTATGTCGGCCGGACAGTTCCAGCGTGTTATATCCTTCGACTCGCTGTGGCGGTCATAGACAATATAGCATGCCAGCCAAAGGGGCAAGCCTCTGAAATGTGATACATCCGTCAGGCTTATCGCCTTCTCTCTCACCCTTGTCCTTATGCTCTCGTCATATTCGCCGTTGATTATCTTGTCTATACGTTCAAGCGTGTGTTTGTCAATGGCGTCGGCACTCCAGTATTTGCCTGTGCGCATAAGTGCCAGCAGCTTCTTTATAGCCTTTTCTGAATAAGAGCCGTAATTTTTATTAAACGGAGGCAACGAGCTGAACACTTCGGCAAACTTGCCGCCGAGACTGTTTTTCGCGGCAAACTTTTCCATGGCCTTTGTTATTTCCTGCTTGTCCTCAACCGAATAAAGGATGTGCCACAGGCTATATTCTTTGTCCTTATCCAAGAAGCCTTCGTCTATGCCGGCATCTTTAAGTCCTTTCAGAATCAGCGCGCGCGTTTCGTTGCACGGATATGTCTTGTCCTCAACATAGTTCCAACGGTAAGGATAATCGCTGTCCTTGCCCTTGGGCTTCTTTATTTTGAAATATGTTCCCAACAAAACGCTCTGCGTTATGTCCTTTCGGTCGTTGAGAAAGTCGAACAGGCTCACCACATCGTCAGCGCTCTTTATAAACTCGCCGGTAACGTCAACGTCGGTCTTCACGCTGTCGCCTATCTTCTTCTGCCGTTCAAATATCCTGATGTTCTGCACAAACTGCCATAGGCGGAACTCCTGAAACAGCGGATTCGACTTTGCGACACATTTCACGGGAGCCGTCTTCACCTCGCCGGTTTTACTGTCGGTATAAGAATGTTCCTCATAAGGACAGTTGTCTATTAAAGACTTTTTGCTCTTCAGCGGACGCTGATAAAAGATGATGTTGTCTACAAAAAGATACGTGAAGTCGCACGACGATATAGACTGCCTGTAGGCGTCATTGCTCTGATACAGTTCGCTTATGCACCTGCCGTAAAGCTCATTGTCGTTAAGTTCGGGGATAAAGCGCTTCTGCGAGTCGATAATCTTTTTCAGCTCTTCTTTATAATACTTGCGCTCCACGGTTCTTACGAGCTTGCCCCTTATCTTCTGAGTTGGATCGGCCAGCAGCGCATCGTAGATATATTCACCTACGGTCTTGCCCGACCTGTCTATGTCGTTTTCAGTTTTCTTTTTTATCAGAGTCCAGTCGTCTTCTTTAGGCATTCTGAACGAACGCTTTATGTTTCCCTCCTTGTCTTTCTTCGGCGTTCCGTCTTTTTCAAGGTCGGTGGTAACTATAAACTCCTTGGTCTTGCCTATCCAGTCGGGAGCCTCGGCAGCCGGACGACGATAAACCATACCATTCTCAAGCATGATGCTAAACCACGTGTCCTTACCTTTCTTCTCGCCCGTGTCCTCAACGCCGACCACTTTCAGCGCATAATATTCCACGAGCTTGCCTTTATCATCGGTCTGTTCATCCTCTCCTCTCAGCTGATAATAGCCACGCTTCTGGTTGAAGTTGAGCAGCAGCCAGGCCAGTTCCTGTTTCGTAAGAGGCTTCGACAGAGCCTTCTTACGCAGATAATATATAGTCCAGTCGTAAGGCACCTTACGTCCTCCGGCCAGCCATTCGGGCTGATGAGCCACAAAGTCGGCAAGCATCTCGCTGAACGAATCTTCAAATACAAATGTCCATTGACCGCTCTCGTCCTTTCTCCATGCAATCTTACATTCCTCTCCGTCCTTGAATTTGCCGTAGCGCGTAAGTGCAGCAGAATAATGTTCTGGCAGAAAACCCATTACGTCGAGCACCCTGTTAAGGCGTTCGCGGCGCAGCTTATGCCGTTCACCCATGCGTCTTATTCCTCTTGCCGCCGTCCTGTCGGCAGTCTGCGATTTAGTGTTGCCCTTGGCAAAATCACCAAGAACAGCAGCGTCCATCGGTATTATTCTGCTTCCGGCAGCCTCAATACCGTTTATTCTCTCAACATCGTCACAATCTTGTTCACTTTTCACCAAAGCCCAGCCTATACTGTTGGTGCCGAGGTCTAGTCCTAATATATGTTTCATCTTCAATTAAATCAGTTGCAAGTTAAGTTAATGTACAAAGATAGTGAAAAGCGAGAGCAATGACAAATAAAAAACAACAAAGTTTTTAATTTAGCTTTGCCGAGCCACGTTATGAACAATTATATTATTTATGAAGCAATAAACTATAGCAGTTTTTCAGATTAAATATGATGAATATAACGCAACTAATTTGTAAACATTCTTCATATTTTCCCAACCGTTTGACGCTCTCAGAACACGCATGCTCTTCGCCATACCGCGGTTTGGGGCAGAAAAGGGCAAAAAACGGAGCGTTTTGTTAAGACACTGACTGACAAGGAGTTGCAGCGAATAAGAGTGAAAAACAGAAGTGTTAAAAAACATAACCGGCCCACTTACGCATAAAAAGTGGCCCGGTTACGGATGAAAAGGTGCCATTTCTGAAGCTCAAACTTATGGTTTCAGGCCCAGAAATGGCTGATATTAATGATATGTTCCGACTTATTTATAAACGTATGTTAATTAAATGACGTTCTTATTGTCACTTCATTAACATACGTTTACTTTTTGTTTTCCAGATTGAAAAATATTTTTGTCATAAGTTTTTACCGCCATCTCCACGTCTCATTTAAACTATGAATTAAAAAGTGCCTATGAAAAATCTAACCAAAATCAGCTCAATATAAAAAATACAGACCGAATACTAATAACCGATTTTGGTTAAAAAAATTTTCATTATTTTGCGTTATCTTTTGTTTATATTTATATTTTTATTTAATTTTGTCGACGAACTAATATATCTGTTACCTCCGGTGAAGCTGAACACAGTTCACTGATAACGGCGGGCATAAGGTCCTGCTGGTGACAGAATGTGGTCGGGGCCTCAAGTGCAAGGCCCATCAGGCTAACACCGGATAAGGTATACAATTTACTTATTTTGCATATTAAAGACATTTACCTGCAACTTGTTACTAACTTAAAGATATTTACAGGCATAAGCTTTGTTATCTGAGAATTGAGCAAACATTTCCTGACGGGTGTGTCTTTTAATTATGTATTTAGCGCTTAACCGCAATACGCTAAGACAAAATGTGCTCGTTGTCTAATGAGAACACCCGGCGAGGCGGGCAAACCTCAAACACCGGATTTGCCTCCGATGTGTCCCCCAGAACGTGTAAATCAGCTAAAGGGGTGTCCCCCAGTAGTGTCCGGAGACAAAGTGCCGACCCGCCCGACAAGCCCGACCAGGAGGCTGTGTGGTTCCTGATGAGGGCTGCATACGGACAGGAGAGAAAAGCCAAAGACATACTTGAGGCGGAAAACATAGAAGTGTTCCTGCCCGTAACCAACAAAATGCGCATAATAGGCGGCAAGCGCAAGCTGATAACAGAATCGTTGATACCCAACTTTCTGTTTGTACACACCACCGAGAGAATGATAAGAAAATACGTGGGAAGCCCCGGGCTCAGTTTTCTTCATCACTATTATATCCCCAACAAAGACGAAAACGGCTGTCCGATAGGCAAAAGCGGAATAAAGCCGCTCATAGTTCCCGACGACCAGATGGAGTCTTTCCTCAAATGGTATGAAACTGAAGACGAGAACAAGATGTTCATCTCCGACACTGAGAGCGACATATCCAAGGGGGACAAGGTGAAGATAATAAGCGGTAAGTTCACCGGATTCAGCGGCTTTGTCTGCCGCGTAAAAAGGCAAACCCGCGTGGGGGTAACCATCAATGGCTTCGGCACGATAGTGACGGCATACGTTCCGAAGGCATTTTTACAAAAAGTCACAGAACAGTAAAGAAACAAATTATATCTACAGCAAATATATTTTAAACAGATATGGATATCTTAATCGGTAAATTTGGTAATCAGCCATTTAAACTGACCGAACCAAGCATAAGCCGCGAGCATGCCTTGTTTCATCTTGACGAGGCCACCGGCAAAATGACCCTTAGAGACAACAACTCGACCAACGGCACATGGATAATGTCGGCCAGCGGCAGCTTCAAGCGGCTTACGGGCGAGGTTCCGGTGAGCCTCAACACGCTTGTGCGCCTCGGGGCAAGACACACCTTCCGCATAAAGGAGCTTATGGCGCAGCAGCCGCCCAAGACCGACGACGCCGTGGACATAAGCGAGCTGCGCAACATCTACGAGACCTACAACCGCAACAAGATGTCGCTCGAGGCCAAGACGTCGAACATAATGATGATGAGGATGGCGTCGCTGTCGCTGGGAAGTATCTTTGCCATACTGCTGACGATGCTTCTGCCCAAGGACTTTGCGGGCGACACCACCGCCAGCGCCGCCATCAAGGTGGCAGGCAGCATCATAGCCATAGGCTTCTCGTGGATCATAGTTGACGTGAAGAACCGCAGCCTCATACAGCGCAAGGACCAGAACGAGCGCTTTTTCAGGAAGAAATACTGCTGCCCAAAGTGCGGCTACCACTTCGGCACAAAGCTCTATGAGAACATCCTGGCCGAGGGCAAATGCCCCAACAGCAGCTGCAAGTGCAAGTTCAAGGGAAAATAGCAACCTTAAAAAGACATCATATTATGAAACACACAAGCATGATTAAGCTGATATCGCTGTCGCTGATGCTCCTGCTGGCAGCAGCGGCATTTCCGCAGAAGACCTACGTGGTGTCGGTCGGCATAGGCGAATACAAGTATCCGCAGGTGGCCCCGCCCCTGCCCTGCTCGGTGGGCGACGCCCGTGCCGTGTCGCGCTTCTTCTACAAATACAACGGCAGCAGCGTGTTCATGCTGCTCAACTCCAACGCCACGCGCGACCACATACTGAGAGTGCTCAAGTCGGAGTTTGCCAAGTCTACGCCCAACGACGAGATAATCTTCGTCTACAGCGGCCACGGCGTGCAGGGCGGACTTACCACCTACGAGACCAAGGACGCCTCGAGCCTCATCACATACAACGAGATACAGAACATCATGAAGTCGGCCAAGGCCCGCCGCAAGGTGATTCTGGCCATGGCATGCTATTCGGGAGGACTAACGCTGAAGAACAGCAACGGCGGCAGGACGCCGCGGCGCAGCACGCAGAAGACAAGCGTGATGCTCTACACGTCGAGCCGCGCCAACGAGGTTTCGTGGGAAAGTCCCGACATGACCAACTCATTCTTCATCAGCCGCATACTCGAGGCCTTCAGGGGCGCCGCCGACAGGAACGGCGACAGGAAGGTTACGGCGCGCGAGCTGTTCAACTATGTCAACCCAAGAGTAATCAGCGACACTGAAGGCCAGCAGCATCCGCAGATGTGGGGTAAATTCGACGACAGCATGGTGGTCGTTTACGTAAAATAAAAACAACTATAGCAACAATGATAATAAAATGTCCATACTGCGGCCGGCGATTCGAGCTTCAGCGCCGTCCGCCCGAAACATTCTGCTGTCCCAAATGCTCATACAAGGTGCCGTTCAGCGTGATACTGCAGGAGCAGCACTCTGAGAAGACCATGGCAGCGCCGGCATCAGGCGCCCCCGTTACGGCAGGAGGCGAGCCCCAGGGACTGCCCACGTCGGTCATCAACGGACAGGGAGACAAGACGGTGGTGGTAGAGGGCCTCAACGGCGGACTGAAGACAAAGCTCATACCCGAGCTGCAGCAGAAGAGCAAGGGCATACTGCAGGTGAGCTTCCAGGGCATGAGCTTCGGCACGATAAGCCTGCCCCACGGCAACTACTACAACCTGGGACGCAAGAGCTCTGACAGCACCGCACAGATAAAGATAACACCCGACATAGCCATGAGCCGCATACATGCAGGCATGCGTACCGTGAAAACGCCCGCAGGGCAGATTGTCTACCAGATAACATCCGTGAAGACAGAAAACCCCGTATACGTCAACGGGCATGCCATACCCAAGGGCAAGGCTTACAGCCTGAAGACGGGCGACATGATAAAGATGGGCGAAACCCTGATGAGGTTTCAAATGGTGTAAACACTGAACAACGATTAGATTATGTCACAGAACAAGACAATAGTACCGGGCGTCGACTACGACAACCCCGGAAGCAGCGAGTATGACGAGGCAGCGTTCAGCAGCCTCTACACACGTTCGGGCAACGACGACAACCGCACGTGCATAGCCGGCGCGCAGGGACAGGGCTTCCAGGCACAAAGCGCGTCAGGCGCAGCCGTGGCCGACAGAGACACCCGGCAGATAACCATGCAGAACCGCGTGATAGTGGGCTGTCTCTTCTCCATATCCCACGGACTGCTTGGCGAGATGTTCCCGCTCTATCTCGGACGCAACGCCATAGGGCAGGCAGCCGGATGCGACGTGTGCCTAAGGGAGAAGACCGTGTCGCCCGAGCACGCCATACTCTACATACGCAAGGAGGGCAACCCCGTGCGCTTCAACATGACCATAACAGACTACAACTCGGCCAACGGAACCGAAGTGAACGGCACCGACGCCAGATATAACACTCTGACCGTAAACGAGAACGACGTCATAAGCATAGGCAGACACTACAAGCTGCTCGTAAAGACATTCAACGTGGAGGCTGCCGGCCTCTTTGAGGACGAAGGCTTTGAGGAGACAGGCATGGCGGCTGCAAGCACCGCAACGGCAGCAGACGCCCGCCCCGAGGCTGACATACAGGACAACTTCTACTCACCATCGGGCAGCAGCGACGACTCGTCACGCACCGTCATATCGGGCATGTTCTGACACGCCGGCCACACGCCCGTAAACCATCATACAGAAACATATATCGCTTGACAATGAACGATAACCATCCTACATCTACAATCGGCCTTGAAGAAATAAAACTCATAGCCTCAACAGACACATGCGAGGCATACGGACGCTCCGGCATAGGCGGACGCGAAGAAAACCAGGACTCATACGGCGGCATGGTCAGCGGCAGGGCAGTCATCCTGACCGTATGCGACGGCATGGGCGGCATGAACGGCGGACAGACGGCATCGCGCATAGCGGCCACAGAGATAGTGCAGACCCTGGCCGAAGTGCCGGCAGAGAAGATTGGGCCAGAGGCCGTAAGCAGCGCCGTTGCCAACGCCAACGCAGCCATCTACAGGCGCGCGCTTAACGACCCGCCGCTGCGCGGCATGGGCACCACGACAACGGTTGTGGCCATAACGCCCGAGGCGGCATATCTGACACACATAGGCGACAGCCGCATCTACCAGCTGAGAGGCGGAAAAAAGATATTCAGAACCTTCGACCACTCAAAGGTGTTCGAGATGGTTGCGAAAAATCTGATGACCGAAGAGCAGGCGCGCCTGTCGAGCTTCTCCAACATAATAACAAAGGCCCTGGGCATAAGGCCGCAGGCTGCTGTCCTGGTGGAGAAGATACCCTACAGGGCCGGCGACAGGTTCATACTCTGCTCCGACGGCATATGGAACTGTGAGCCCGAACCTGAGATTATAAAGATGTTCAACGCCTCAAAGCGTCCCGACGAAGCCCTGCGCTATCTGACAGAAAGAGTCAACGCCATAGGCATACAGAACGGCGAAAGCCACGACAACCTTACAGCAATAGTTGTCGACATGAAGAAAGACTCAACATACCAGTACAGCTACATGCGGCGCATAAAGGACGCTCTGTCAGAGCATATAAGGCAGATAAAGAAGAAATAAAAAAAGACAGACATAACGCATGAAGAAAATAACAGTAGGACGCGGCAACGACTGCGACATTGTCATACCCGATGAAAGGGACAACGTGAGCAGACACCACATGGTCATCTCGTTCAACCTGCTTGGCAAGATGACCATAAGCGACACAAGCAGCAACGGCACCTTCATCAACGAAAGGAGAATGCTGAAAGGAACATCCATACCCGTAACAAGAAACGACAAGATAAGGCTCGGAGACCGCTGGAACTTCGACTGGAACCTGGTAAAGGACCCTTATGTAACAATGCGCAAGACAATTATTGCGGCAGCCTCACTGCTGGTTGTTGTCATCATTGCTGCGGTATGGCTCATGTCTGCCGGACAGGCGCCGGCACCCGAAGCAGCTCCTGCAGCACCTAAGGAATATGTAGAGCAAGGCAAAGGCGAATGGAACAAAGACTCCACCAACAAGGTTGCCCCCACGGAGATGTCGATACCCATAGGCACCAAAGCCGCTGCAGGCGACAACGACGCAAGCACCCGCAGGCGCAGCAGCAGAAAGCAGAGCGCAGGCAAAGCCGTAAAGGCTAAAGGAAACGCAGGGCAGACCAAGGCATCGGCCAACGTGAATGCACGCACGGACAACATGCCTGTAATAAACTGACAATAAACACATCCGGCAGCATGGGCAATAAGCCAAAGGCCGGATGGCTGACATAAATATCGACCGGCATTAAGAATGACAGCAACAGCTGCCGGCAGAAAGCAGATAAAACACAGAATAATAAAAACGTTTTTAACAATAATGCGGACAACTATATACAAGACTGCATCAGCAGTTGTTCTCCTGTTGACCATCATAATTCCTGCATACGCACAGCAGGAAACCACCCTGATAATGAAAAACGGCTCAAAGATTACGGGCAACATCGTGGTTCAGAGGCCCGGCAAGGACATCACCATGGAGGCAACAGAAGCACTGCTGGTGGTCAGCGACGGCGAAATAAAGTCGAAGAAAGACAAATATGTAAGATACGAAAAACTTCCGCGCGAATGGAAGCGCTGGGCCATGGAGACGAAGGCTCTGCAGGGAAACGCCGACGGGCGCTATCTGATGATGCACAGCATAACGACCGGAAACTACACCTACACCGACGTGGTGAAGACTGAAAAGGGCAACGCGCAGACCGACACTTACCTGCAGGCCGTGCCGACGACATTCAGCATAAAATGGAACGACATACAGGAAATCAGGCGCAAGGCTCCTGAGGCTGAAGAGGCCACGGGCGTTGACGACGAGGTGGAGACGGCGGCAGGAAAGACTTACCGCGGAACCATAGTGTCGCAGAAGATAGGACAGACGCTGGCTGTAAAGACCAGTTCGGCAACGGTAGAGCTGGGCATGGGCAACATACGCGAGATACGCAAGGTGGCACGCTCGCTCTCGCAGCCGCTCTTCGGTCAGGCAGGATTTGTCAACACGATAGTGATGAAGGACGGAACATCCAAGGACGGCATAATGACAGTTCAGCATTATGGCGCCAAGACCAGCGACCAATATGTAACCCTGCTGCACGAGGACGGCTCGAAAGAGAAGATACTGGCAGCCGACGTAACGGAATACAGGACTGCATACAACGGTGAAGACGGCGAGACATACAAGCCCGGCAGAGTCTACGTAAACGAGTTTGCCATATCAAGGGCAAGGACAATGACCGAAGACGGCGTCACGGCCTATGTGGACAAGAAGGTGTATCCCTTTCCCGAAGGCATCGTTACCACCTTCAAGGCTGCCGGCGCCAAGTTTCAGGGCAGCTGGCATCTGATAGCTCTCAACAACGTAGAACTGAAAAACGGCACAAAGAGCCAGGGCTACACCACCAAAACAAGAAAGACCAACTGCATTGACCCGTCGACAACCGACATGTCGGGCGGCATTAGCAGCATATCGTTCACCTATCTCTCACCCGGCTTCTATGCCCTCGTATGCGACGACAGCCCTGAAACCTACGTGATAAAAATAACCAAATAGGCATACATAAAAATAAATATATGCGCAGGCTTTCAGGCTATATCTCCTATAATGAACGACGCCCGCCTGAAAAAAATTTGAGTTAACCGTAAGAAAGTCATCCTAAACAAATCTATACTAATATAAAGGCAAGGCCGGCTAAGGGCTGAAGCCTCTGAGAACAGAAAACGAAAAAAATAACCATTAAACTGTAAGATTATGAATACTAACGGAACTAACCCAGGAATGAACGTTGAGGATTATGAGGATAAAGCCATCCAGAAGAGCAATGCAGCAAAGAGAATAGCTGTTGGCGGAGCAGCCTTCTTAGGAGGAGCGGCAGTGGCCGGCGGAGCAGCCTATGCGGCAGGACAGCCTGAAGGACAGACGGCAGACGAGACGCTGACAACTGAAGACATAATAGGCGGAGCCGAGGCAGGAAGCGAATATAAGGAAGCTGAAACACAAGAAACCCAGGAGACTCACACCGCTACGCACACAACGACAGAACACGTGGTGATAGTGGAAAAACCGGCGGCAGAAGTGTATCATGAGGAGGCACAGGCGGCAGAAGAGCCGAACGTAACATGGGACGAAACCACAAACTTCTATGTAGGCGACACAAAGATAGGCTCTATCGAGGAAGGCACCATCAACGGCCATAAATTCGCAATAGCCGACGGCGACGGCGACGGCGTGGCTGACCTGCTCGCCGTAGACTCTAACGGAAACAACCGTTTCGACCAGGACGAGTTCATGCAGCTCAGCGAGTCGGACAACATACACATGGGACACGAAACGGCTCAGGTAACCAACGAGCGATTCACCCCACAGGAGATAAACGGATACGATGAACAGCATCAAGCAAATGAAAACTATATAGCACAGAACCAGGAGCCTATATACAACAACTTTGAAGACGAGAAGACCGGCGAGGCATACCACGGCGACTTCGCAGAGAACAATCCTGACTACAACCCTAACGGACTGGTAGACGGATATAACTCTAACCAGTATCTGGCAGAAAACGACAGATATTCAGCCGAAATGGAAGGCTTGCCCAACCCTGAAAGCCGTATAGACGACGGATTCAACGAAGACATAGCCGAAAACGACATATATGCTGCCGACGAACAGCCTGAAGAATATATAGCCGAGAACGATACTTATACTGACGACAGCACATACACTCCCGAAGTGGACGATCCTGCAATGGCACAAGCCGAAACATACGGCGAGCCTGACAACATTGAATACGACAGCGACCTGGCCGAAAACAATGCTGATGCCGAGGCCGACGAGAACAGCGAATCGCTCGACTCCATGATGGAGAATGAGGAGTTTCTTGGATAAATAAAGAAATAACACAGATAGTCAAACAATAAAAACAATTAAGAATATGCCTAAGAAAACTTGTCCAAACGGACATATATACGACTCTAACATCTATGGTGACGAATGTCCGTTGTGCCCGAAAGACGGCAACAGCACACAGTTTAACTCAAAACAAGATTTCGGAATGCCTCCGTTCGACCAGGCTCCTGACTCAGCATACAGAACACGCGTTGCCCCTCCTGCAGGAATGCCGCAGCAGGGGGCAATGGGTTCGCCTGTGATGGGCGGAATGGACGCTGCCGGCGAGACACGCTTCCCCGGACAGCAGCAGTCGGCACAAAGACCCGTGAACGGCACCATTATCAGACAGCCCAAAGGCGTGCCCACGGCACAGGGACGCAAGCTGGTAGGATTTCTGGTAACCTACAACCGCGATCCGCTGGGCAAGTCATACAACATTTATGAGGGCAAGAACTTTATCGGACGCGACCGCTCGTGCGACATCTGCGTGCCGGAAGACAAGCAGATGTCGGGCCGCCATATGTCGCTCCTTTACAGAAACGTGGACAACAAGTTCAAATACCGCGACGAGCAGTCGAGCAACGGAACCTTCGTCAACAAGGAGCTTTCAGACGAAGGCGAACTGAAGAACTACGACATAATACGCCTGGGCAGCACCGTGTTCATTTTCATAGCAATACCACAAATAGGATAAAATCATGGAAAACTATATAATAGCCAACTGCACCGACACGGGCAGGGTGCGCAGCGTTAATGAAGACAGCATGACCACGTTCGACTCTCCAAACGGAAGAGTCGTTGTAGTATGCGACGGCATGGGCGGACAGAAGGCCGGCGACGTGGCATCGCAGCTAGCCGTGGCCGTGATACAGGACATCCTGACCGACAACACATTCGCCACAGCCGAAGAGGCTATCAACAGCTCCATCATTGCCGCCAACCAGGCCATACTGCGCAGGGCTTCGCAGAACGACGGACTAAGCGGCATGGGGGCTACATGCGTGATGATCATCATCAGGGACGGACAGGTTTACTACGGCTCTGTGGGAGACAGCCGCATATACTACGTAACCAACCGCAACATACATCAGATAACCAAAGACCAGTCGTATGTCCAGGCGCTCGTCGACTCAGGACAGATAAGCAAGGAAGACGCCGAGCATCATCAGGACAAAAACCAGATAACCAACGCCCTCGGACTTGAGAACATGACACCTCCCGTGATAGGACAGATGCCTATAACGCCAGAGCCGGGCGGTGTGTTTGTGCTGTGTTCCGACGGCCTCAGCGGCATGGTCAGCAACAATGCCATACTCAACACCGTAACGCGCTATGACCTGCCGCTGAAGGAGCGTGCAGACATGCTGGTGAGCCAGGCCAACGATGCAGGAGGAGTAGACAACATAACGGTGCAGCTCGTGGAGTTTCCTGGCGGAGGAGGCAAGCGCGGCAGCATGCAGCCCAACGGCTACAACTCAACACGCGCAAAGAAAAGCCACACGCTGCTTTACTCCATAATAGGCCTGCTGATGGTGGCAATAGCCGGCGGAGGCATCTACTGGTACCTGAACAAGGACAGCAAGCCGCAGACAAAGCCCGAGGTAATAATGAAGAAGACACAGACACAGGCAAAGCCGCAGCCGAAAGCTGAGACCGCTGAACCTTCAGCACCCGAGACTACCAATAGCACAAAGGAGGTGAAGAAGGTGATAACCGTAAAGGAAAGCGAGCCCGTCAAGACCGTAAAGCCAAAGGTTACAGACAACAAAATATCTACAAAGAAAGCCATCACGAAAGAAGCTCAAAAAACAACTGACAAGAAAGGAAGCTCAAAGACAGAAGAGATAAAGAAAAAGATTGTCGAGGAAAAGAGCGGAGACACCGGCAGGAAAGAGAAAGATGGCATTGTGTATGAAAATCTAAAAGGCGAAAAATAATTATCTCGATGAGACAAATTGCTAACTATATCATTGACGACGAGCCTATTGCCCGTGGAGGCATGGGGAGAATATTCCGTGCACGCGACACCAAGGGCAACATAGTGGCGATAAAGGAGATTCTCCCGGAATTTGCCACCGACTGGTCGATAATAGACAGAATAGAAAAGGAGGTGAAGTTCCTTGTAAGAATAGACCACCCCTCTATCGTAAAGCTCTATTCGGCCTTCCGCGACGAGCACACACAGTGCTACTATATCGTCATGGAACTTGTTGAAGGACTGAACATCGAACAGTATGTAACAAGGCATGGCCCAATACCAGAACAGCAGGCTGTGGAGATGATGATGAAAATACTCGACGCGCTGCAGTGCGTACACGACTCACACATCGTGCACCGCGACATCAAGCCGTCGAACATCATGGTGCGCCCTGACGGCAGCATCTGCCTGCTGGACTTCGGCATAGCCAAGGATCTTGACAACAATAACGGCAACACCATACCGGGCTCTATACTCGGCACCAACGGATATATGAGTCCGGAGCAGGCTGCCGGCTACTCCATAAACTACCGTTCGGACATATATGCCGTAGGCTGCGTGTTCTTCTATATGCTCACAGGACACCATGCCTTCAACACGCTCTCCAACGAGTTTGAGACGAAAGACTCGATAATAAACGACGAATTTCCGAAGCTCTCCAAATACAAGAAGGGCATATCGGATGTGCTGCAGAAGGTGCTCGACAAGGCTACGGCCAAGAACATGATGCAGCGCTACCAAAGCTGCTACGAGTTTATGTCGGCACTGAGCAACGGCACCAACGTAAGCAACATATCATCGCGCAACATGCCGGTGAAGATATCCGTAGGCCGCGAGATGTGCGACATCATAGTGAACGACTCGGCACGAAAGATAAGCCGCCACCACGCTGACATAGAGCTGAAGGAGTTTACGGGAGGAAAATATTATGTGTTTACAGACTGCAGCTCAAACGGCACTATCGTAAACCGCAAGTCTGTATGCAAGACCTCGGTAAACATCCCTGCCGGCGGGCCTGCCCCGGAGATTTATCTTGCAGGAGTGATTGAGGGACATCTCGACTGGAACAAAGTGGTGGAAGAACTCGACAAGCGTGCACGTGCCATACAGGACGCAGAAGACACGCCGACGGAAGATGACAACACCGTGTCGGAAACGACAACCATATCCAAGCCCAATGAAGAAAACGCTAAATATGTAGAGAAGGATGCCACGGGATGGCTGATAGCAGCCTACATATTTGCCATTCTCGGCGGATTCTTAGGAATAATACTTGGCACGGTGGTAGCCACAGGAAAGGTGGAGATGGTGAGCGGCGAAAAAATATACAAATACAAGTCTGACCACCGCAGGCTCGGATGGGGTGCGGCAATATTGTCCATCATATCCATGGTCGTGTGGAAATTCGTCATCCTTGTGTGATAACCTTCCATTACTGATATATAAGACTCTTGGAGACATTACCCGCCGGCGGAATTATCCTGACTGGCAGCTGACAGTTATAGTTTCAAACGATATCATTTCAGCCTGCGGAACATGGGCTTTCGTCTTCTGAAAGATAACCTTTCACAACATAAAAGGACACCTTTTGGAAACCTGCCGGAATCAAGAGAAAACCGTAAGAAAAAGCCGCAGAAATGCGACAGACCGTAAGTTCCGGCGCAATGGCATAAAAAAACCTGACGTCTACCTTGAAAATCATTCATTGAAGCAACATGATACCGACAGACATACTTAATTATAGAATTGTGCGCCACCTGGGCTCAGGCGGCATGGGCAGTGTTTATCTTGCAGTAAACACGAACATTGACCAACAGGTGGCAATAAAGGCCTTGAAGCCTGAAATAGCCCGTAACCCCGCGCTCCGCGCACGATTCAAGCAAGAGGCCGAACTGCTCTGCTCGCTCGACCATCAGGGCATTGTGAAGTTCCTCAACTATGTTGAAACGCCTGAAGGCGTGTTCCTTATAATGGAATATGTCAAAGGAATAACGCTCGAAGACTTCATCAACAAGAAAAACGGCCTGATTGTCGAAAAGAAAGCCTATCCCATGATATGTGAGATACTTGATGCGTTTGAATATGCCCACTCCAAAGGCATTGTTCACCGCGACATCAAGCCCTCGAACATAATCATACAGGAAGACGGGCATATTAAGATAATGGACTTCGGTATAGCCCAGATTGTGTCTGAGGCGAACATGGCTGACAGCAGATACATAATGGGCACACCGACATACATGAGCCCCGAGCAGATTTACGGCAGGAACGTAGACACCCGTTCGGACATATATTCAATCGGAGTGCTGATTTACCACATGCTGACAGGCCGCGCGCCGTATGACTCAACCATGCTTACGGCGCAGGAAATAAGGCAGAAGGTGGTGAGAGAAGACATGCCGCGCATGGCAGAATATTATCCTTATATATCAAACAAGATACAGGAGGTTGTAGACAAAGCCACACAAAAGATTCCCGAAGCACGCTATCAGTCGTGCATGGAGATGAAGGCCGCCGTGAAGAAAGCCATTGCCCCCGACCCTATACCGCGCCCGCTGATCTACGGAGGAGCAGCCGTCGCAGTGATACTGATGCTCGTGGGCTTCTTCACATGGGACTACTACCGCACAAAGGTAAAATACTATCGCGATTATGTTGAAGTCTACGGCATACCCGAAGGAGTGGGCCGGCTGAGCAGCAGCGAAATGTCGCACCGCGAGGCGTCGTACCGCTTCGAGTATTCAAGACACAAGCTCCGCCGCGTGTCATACGTGAACAGCAAGGGCAAGCTGGTTGACCATCACGACTCTGAAGACAAAGACCGCATAGTTGACATGACGCTGCTCTACACCGAAGGAAGCGGAAAGGTTGACTCTGAGAAATTCATGGACCGCAGCGGCAAGGTGCTGTACGTAAAAGACTACGACAGCAACATGAAGACCTGCACCTTCAAGCTGGACGACGAACTCGGCACCGAGATGACGCTCAACGCACAGGTGAAGCTCTTTCAAAGCGCATTCGATGTTTCTCTCGACGGAAAGGGGAAGATATCAAAGTACATTCTCGAATATGATGACGAAGGACATCTCGTGAAGGTTGAATATGCCGGATTCGGCAATGTCAGGGTGCCCGACGGACAAGGCATCTTCGGCCGCAGATATGTCCTTGATGACGAAGGACGCGTAATAGAGGAACACTATCTTGGAAAAGACGGCAAGCCCAAGGCCACACAATTCGGCCTAGGCGTGAAGAAATTCACCTACGACGATGACGGCAACCTGTCTAAGATTGTTTACCTCACGGTGGACGGAAAGCCGAGCAGCGACGGCAACAACTGCCCGGTGGTGCTGCTGGCCTACGACAAATGGGGCAACCGCACATCAGAGAAATACACCGACATAAACGGCCAGCCGATGATACGCAAGGACGACGCCTTTGCAGGCATACTCTACGAATACAACGACGACGGCACATGCAAGAAGAGACAGTATCTCGGAGTAGACGGCAGGCTGACATACGTTAAAGGCGTCAGCGGATACGTCAACGAGTATGATGACAACGGATACCTGTCGGGCATTTCGTATGTCGATGCAAAAGGAAATGCGGCATACTTCAACGACACGGATGACGAAGCCACATATTCGAAACAGAAATTTGTCAACGACGACAAGGGGAACATTATCGACCACAAGCTGCTCGATGCGTCGGGCGAACTCGTAGAGACGGCATACTTTGCCCACAAGAAAAGCACATACGACTCGCTGGGCAACATGCTCACAGAATATTACTTCGACAAAAGCGGAAAGATATACGCACCTGCCAAACTGGGATACGCCGGCCTGGAGGCAAGATACGACAAGCAGGGACGCCTGGCAAGACTCACCTACATGGGCGCGGCCAAGGAGCGCATAATGCTCTCAGACATGCACTTCTGCTACTTCACCAAAGAATATGACGCCCGCGGAAACTGCACGAAGTTCTCTTACTTCGACGACAAGGACAAGCCGGCCATGACGTCACAGGGAGCGTCAACGGTGTGCTATGAATATGACGACAACGGAAACGAGACAGCGCGCTACTTCCTCGACACCGAAGGCCGCCCGTGCGTGCTCAACAATTTCTGCTCACGCGTGGAATACGAGTACGACAGCCAGGGCAACTGCATATCAGAAAGGCACAAGAACACCGACGGAAAACTGATGTCGGTGTCGGGTGTGGCATACTATGAGTGGGAGTTCGACCAGAAAGGCAACATAACGGCCGAACGCTCCATGGGCACAAACGGAAAGCTTGCCGCAGGAAAATATGAGATCAGATACAAATATGACGGACGCGACAACGTAACCGAACGCTCATACTTCAGCAGCGGAAACAAGCCGGCACTGTGTGACGGGGGATATCACAAAGAGGTGATGAAATACAACTCGAACAACATGTGCGTGCAACAAGAATACTACGGAACCGACGGCAGGCTGAAAAACATCAGCGGACAGAACCTTGCTGTCATAAAGCGCGAATACGACGAGCGCGGAAACAAGACCTCGGAAGTGTTCTTCACGCAGAACGGCACACGAGGATGCGACAACGAGAAGGTGCACAAATACTACAACCAGTACGACAGAATCGCCAACAAGGTGAGCCATCAGATTTCATTCGGCATTGACGGCAAGCCCGTGGTAGCCAACAACATCGCGGCTGAAGGCCGCACCGTCTACGACAAGCGGGGCAACATGACCAAGATAATGTGCTATGACGGATACGGAAAGAGCATAAACGGCAGACAGGGATGGAGCGAGTGCAGATTCACATACAACGAAGCCGGCGACATCACCTCGAAGGCATACTTTGACATCAACGGTAAAGCCGTTGCCGACAAGAGCGAGAAGATACACAAGTATACATACACATACAACGGGATGCGCATGCTAAGCAGCGAATCTTATTACGGCGCCGACGGCAAGCCGGCAAACACGGCAAGCGGATACAGCACCGTAAAATATAAGTACAACAAGCAGAACCAGCTTACGGAAACGGCATGCTACGGAGCCGGAGGCCACCCCGTGGACAACAGTCAGGGATGGCACCGCCTGGTTTACTCTTACAGGGCAGGCACACAGTATAAATGCGTCTTCTACGACAAGAACAACCGCAAGCTGGGCACAGCCACAAACACAGACGGCAAATGGAGCCTGCAGGTGGAGCAACGGCAGAACATGACCGGAGGCTATGGTTGGCAGGCAGCATGGCGGCAAGCGGCAAGAGAGTGCCCCACGAGGATAGCCGACGGACTGACAATAGAAAGCGTAACCGTAGGCAACGACGCCGTTACCCTGGCCGTATACATCGAGAACTTTTCATCAGAACAGATAACAAGCGAAATGCTCAACGTCCTGCGGCAGTTTGTGTCAACACTCAGAAAGTCGACGTCGACGCCGTCGTATGTTGACATACGCATGATAGTGTACGACATGAACCACGAAAGGACAGCCATAATATAAAAGAATAAGAACAATAACACCTATAAGACGATGAAAACTTTAAAAATCATTATCTGCCTGCTTTTAGCGTTTACGGCATCAGCATCGGCAGGCGATCTGACTCCGGCTCAGAAAGACGCACAGCTAAAACTTTACAACTATTTGCAGAAGAAGAAATACGAACCTTCTGTCGACACGTCTGACAACAGTGTATGCTTCCGCCGCGAGGGAGTGCTCTACTGGATAACGTTCGACGAGAACTCGCCCATACTCTACACCTTCCACAGAAAGGCATTCAAGGTGGGCGCTGACGAGATGTCGTATAAGCGCATACCCAGCATAATAGCTGCCAACGAGGTAAACCGCAAGCACAAGACCGTGAAGCTTACCGTTGAAGACAAGAAGGTTGAGATAGCCATACAGGTATATGCCGCAAAGACCGAAGACTTCACGGCAGTGTTTTCAAGCTACTTCTCAAGATTTGAGGATGTAGACACCGACTTTAAGAACGAATACCAGACGGCTCTAAAGGCTGAGCGCGAATCAATGAACAGACTGGAAGAGGAGGCACGCAAGGACCTTCCGCCAAGCGTGCTCACCGACAAGATTGTCAACATGTCCTTCCGCCTGCTCGATGCCGACGGCGTGGAGAAGACGCCCTACGACCAGCCTCTGCGCAGCTTCAACGCAAGATACATACAGGCACGCATAGAGTTTGCGCCATGGAGAGAGAAGGCACAGGACTTCGACCTGCAGCTGAGGGTTACAAGACCTAACGGAAAGACCATCTGCATGCCAGGAAAGAAAGTAACCTCGGAGATGAACGTAACACTCGAGAAGTCGAAGAAGAACCAGATGATAGAGTTAGGACAGTTCGGCTCGCCTAAAGAAGGATTCTGGAAGGCCGGCGAATACAAAGTGGAAGTCATCGAGTCGGGCGACGTAATTTACACCACCACGTTTAATATCCTGTAAAACACACACAACATGAAAAAGCTAATCATATTTGCTGCCATAGCCGTGCTGACGGCGGCTTTGTGCGTAAGCTGCAAGCAAAAGAACAAAGACATTGAGCTGCTGCAGAACTTTGTTGAAGAGATAAACTCACAGCCGGGCAAAGACCTTGCTAACGGAACGGTGCTGACAAAATGTGAATACAAGCAGGGCGACAGCCTCTTCACATACAGGATAAAGGTAAGCGACGACCGCTTCAGCAACGTTGCGGCAGACTCGGTGAAGAGCACGCTGTCAAAGAAGCTGACAGAGCCGGGAATGCAGAAACTTGTAAAGATACTGTCGCGCAATTCTATCGGACTTCAGTATGTCTACGAGATGGAAGGCAACGAGATGACCGTAGTGTTCACTCCTTCTGAACTTAGCACACAGCAGAATCAATAACATTTCATCAACGTTGTGTCAGAACCGGATTTGCCCGTACACCAGGCTGCAGCAGCGACGCGTTGCATGCTGCGCCTCAGGTAGCGGTCAAAGCGGTTCCGGCACTTTTTTATTATAACACATATTGTCATGACATTCACAGATTCAGTCAGATCATGCATAAACAAATATGCCACCTTCAGCGGGCGCGCATCGAGGTCAGAATTCTGGTGGTTCTGGCTTTTCATCTTTATTGTGCAGATCGTTTCGCTCACCATATTCTCCGTCATAGGCTATCTGCTGGGAGGCTACGACGGCTGCACGATATCATTATCTATCTGTTCAGTATTATGCATCCTGCTGCTCACCGTGCCATACTTATCGGTGCTTGTCAGGCGCCTGCACGACACTAACCACAGCGGATGGTGGTATTTCATATCGCTGATACCGCTCATAGGCACAATATGGCTGATAATACTTCTTGCCACCGACAGTGACGAGGAGAACAAGTACGGCCTGCCTGTTTATTAACACACAACACCTTTACAAGCAAAGAACTGAAAAAACAACAATAAAAAAATGGCAAAAATAAGACTACAGGGAGAAGAAGAGAAAAGAAAAAACATATGTTTTGAGGTTGACACCGCCAATCCGCCAATAGGCGAAGGAGGCATGGGCAAGGTGATGAAGGGCGTCTGCATAGACATCGCGACCAACATATCGCGCCCCGTCGCCATAAAGTTTCTTTATGAAGACCTGCCGCCACACGCCATCGAGAGGGCACGGCGCGAGGCATCAATACGCCTGCGCAACGACAACCTGATAGAGATGCTCGGATTCATCGAAACCGAGACTAAGCACGGCACGATGACACGCAAGCACTACCACGTTGTCAGCGAGCTGCTTAACGGCATTCCGCTGTCGAGCATCTTTGAGGGCAAGTGCACCGACGCCGACGGCCACGAGAATCCGTTTGCCAAGAAGCTGCTAAAAGAGTTTCAGGCCGACTCCGTACACTTTGCAAAGACCATAATGCTCAACGTGCTTTCAGGACTCATAGCGCTGCACGACGCAGGATACGTACACCGCGACATCGACCCGTCGAACATCATGCTGACCGAGGACGGACACATCAAGCTGATCGACTTCGGTATAGCGAAGCAGGTGAACAAGCTCACCACCAACGACCGCGGACTGACAACTGCCGGAACCTTCATGGGCAAGGCTGAATATGCCGCGCCAGAGCTTGCCATAGGCGACCTGAAACACCAGAACCAGACCACCGACATATACGCCATGGGCATACTGCTCTATCAGTGCATCGTGGGCCATGTGCCGTTTGAAGGACAGTCGCACGTAGTGCTCGAGAAACAGCTGCACAAGAAAATTCCACTCGCACAGATCAAAGACCGCGGCATGCGCAAGATAATAGAATGCGCCACCGACAAAGACCAGAACGTGCGCTATCAGACAGCGGCACAGATGCGCGTGGCGATAGAAAACCTCGACGGCAAGAAGCGACAGCTCAAGAAGTCGACAAGAATAACCATAGCTGCCGCCTGCGCTGCCATAGCGGTTGCCATAATAGCCATAGGAGGCGTGTCATATCACAACAAGAAGGTGGAGCAGGAGCAGATAGCTCTCGAGACAAAAGCCACCAACGACTCGCTGCGCACCAAGACCGAAACCCTCACTCTCACGGCCGACAAGAGCCTCGCCACGGGCGACAGGCACGACGAGGGATACGAACGCCACTATATCGACGCCTACAAGAAATACATGGAGGCACTGGCCATTGCCAAAAAGATAACAGAGAACAAGCCTGACACCAAGAACATAAGCCTCAACCGCGACAAGGCCAAGGACGCCCTGCTGAAGGCAAAGGCCGAACTGGAAGCCAAGGCTAAAGACTTTGAGGCCAGCGACATGCAGGATATAGCCAAAGAATTCCACACCAGAGTTAAGAACATTACAGACGCATTAAGTTATAATCCATAATCTTTTTTTTGAACTATGAGTACTATTGCCAAACTTCTTTTAACCGTTGTCATTGCCGTGTTGTCTCTTCAGGCCAACGCACAGACCGCCGGCGACCGCCTGTTTGCACAGGGACAGAAGCTGCAGCTGAAGCAGACCGTAAGCTCGCAGAAACAGGCCATTGCAAAGTTCAGCGCAGCCAAGAAGGCCTACGACTCAAGCACCAAGAAGGCCATGTGCGACAACCAGATTGCAATATGCAGGAGCAACATCAAGCTGATAACGCGAAAGACAAGGACTGTGACGAAAAAAGAGACCGTCGTGCTCGAGAAAGCCGACTCTGCCGTTCCGCCCGAGGTGGCCAAAGACCCCGTAAGGCTCAGCCTGTCGGTGTCGTCGGTAGAATTTAAGTCGTCAGGCAAGAAGAGCGACAACCACGAGGTGACGGTAAACTGCAACTACGACGACTGGACCTACACCTTCCCGGAATGGGTCGACGTCACCAAAAACGGCAACAAGCTGACGCTTACTGCCGACCCCAACAAGACAGACGGAGAACGCTCGGGCGTGCTCACCGTAAAATGCTACGATGAGAAGGCCGAACTGATGATCTATCAGAAAAAGCCGTTCTCGCTGAAGTCTCTCATCGGCGGCAAGAAGTAAGAACAACATAAGCTGACATGAATATCACTGACCGTGAAGTGGTCCGGGCACTGCTGCAGCGCGACGCCCGGGTCACAAGGGACTTCTTTTACCGTAAATGCTATCCGCTCTTCAAGTCTGTGTACGACAACTACCACACAGACTGCTCGTCGTGCATGGAGTTTATAAGCGAAATATACGTCCACATAATGACTCCCGACAAAGCCGGCGGACAATGCAAGCTCGAAGGGTTCAGATACCAGAGCACGCTCTTCACATGGCTAAAGGCCGTGTGCCTCTTCTACTGCTACAAGAGATATGAGCGCAGGACAAAAATGCCGACAGAACAAATTTCTGAAAAATTTGACGGCCAGGGTGTAAGAATCGACACCATTCCCGCATCTATAGAGTTAGACATCTCATCTCTTCAGGCCGACGACGCCGAAACCATACTGAGGCTGATGCCCAACAGAAGATACAGCAGGCTGATAAGGCTGCGATATCTATGCGGACACACCAACGAGGAGACGGCCATGATGATGGGAATGAACATGAACACCTTCTACAACAAGCACAAGATGGCTAAAGAACAATTTTTAAAGACACTAAGAACGGAGGAAATGCGACATGGATGACTACGGCAACTTTACCCTTGACGAGAACATGTTTTCGGCATGGCTCGACGGAAATATGACGCCCGACGAGGAAGAGGCTTTCATGGACATGTGTGCCGACGACCCCGCCATGGGCGAAATACTCGACGCCAACGACCAGGTGGACGACTACTACGAAAATCTTGTAGACGGAGGATACGAGATACCCGAGGAGCTCGACACCGACTTCGACCTGCCCTACATATCACCGGCAGACGAAGACGACGACATTTACAGCTATGAAGACATCGAACCGTATGACGACAGCAGCGACAGCCATGACATGACTGACGACGGCATGACAGACAGCGACGGCTTCGACGACGACAACGCGACGGATCACTTCAGCAGCGACACCTATCAGGACATGGACCTAATGTAGCCCATACAGACACATACGGAGGGCCGCCACGCCAACGGCGGCCGCATGGACATCTGAAAATTTACTATCCGCAGCCCTCTCCCATTGAGGTGCTGCGGATATTTTTATTGCAAACAATATTAATCATTAAATCGATAATTTGCCTTAAAATTCTTATCTTTGCATAGTAACAAACATCTTGGCTTTGCCGAGGCGCGTTATAAACAATTATATTATTAATGAAGCAATAAACTATAACAGTTTTTCAGATTAAATCTTATGAATATAACGCAACTAATTTGTAAACATTCTTCATATTTTCCCGACCGTTTGACGCTCTCAGAGCACGCATGCTCTTCGCCATACCGCGGTTTGGGGCGAAAAAGGATGAAAAACGGAGCGTTTTGTTAAGACACTGACTGACAAGGAGTTGCAGCGAATAAGAGTGAAAAACAGAAGTGTTAAAAAACATAACCGGCCCACTTACGCATAAAAAGTGGCCCAGTTACGGATGAAAAGGTGCCATTTCTGAGGCTCAAACTTATGGTTTCAGGCCCAGAAATGACTGATTTTAGTGGCATTTTTCGGCTTATATGCAAACGTATGTTAATAAAGTAACGTTCTTATTGTCGTTTAATTAACATACGTTTACCTTTCATTCTCTAGATTGGAAAATATTTTTGTCATAAGTTTTTACCACATATTAAACGTCTCTCCGTGCGTTACATGGAGTTTTTATTTACAAAAGTAATTTTGAATTGAGAATCTATTCAATTAATGTAAATTGTTCTGAAGAACAAATTAGACGTGTTAGAGTGATAAATTTATTAACAATTTCGCTCTCATCTTCGTAATCAGATACAGCCCATTCCTCAGAATTATATTCGTCATTATGGAAACCCTTATTACTTTGAAGCACAAAATTTTGAAGATCATTGAAAACGTTTGGACGCGAATATATATTTTCAGTCAATCCAGATATTCCCCAAAATGGTTTTTTGTTATTATCATAAGACACACAACAACGGAAACGTGTATTACGATATTTAAAATCGAATCCAAATTCTATATTATCTGCCATTGTCAATACAGGATGTCCGGATAATATCTTTACACATTCATCATACCATTGACTTATATTCTTCTCATTATTCTGACTTTTGTATTCTTGTAACAAAGATGACAAGCGTTCACTTATCTTGTCGATGTTATTTATTTGGTCTTCAACAACATTTATTTTCTCTTTAAGAGACATTGACTCCAATCCAAGAGTCTCTATAATGGTCTGGTCTAATTTATTATTCATTTCTTTATACTGGCTGTTAATATTATACTTATTTTCTAAATATGTTCTGTACATCAGCAATGCGCTTTTAAGGAACGGCTGTTCATCAAAGTCCACATGCTCATACACAGATGCTACCCATGGAGTTATATTGTCCTTGTAGTTTTTACAAATAATTCTGTCACACAACAAGTCCTTAGTATCCGATGATATGGAATATTCAGACGGATATTTGTTTGATTCGCCACAAAGATACAATACATAAATTTCATTTGCAGAATAATAGTTAAGAGCTGTCTGCACATACCTGTCTATTTGTTTATTTTGCTCGCACGCACCATTAATCTTATTTTCTATTATAAGAAAAAATGTATCACCTTTTATAGTCAGATCAATTCTTCTTTTGTCAGGATAAGGTATCTCAATACTTTCAAAAGAACAATCTATATCGGGAAGAAAATATTCTATAAAGTCTTTCTGAATATCCTTATTTTGCAGAAGACCGTAAAGAATCCTACAATGGGCAGTTTCTCTAAGATTTTCTGTATGCAGGGCATCTCCCAACAAATCCACCAAGAAAGGGAAAGAGGATAATTCGTTTTTGTATTTAAATGAAGTTCTGCAACAGAAATCAAGTGTATTATTCAAACTTTCCTCAATTACTGAAGATGTATGCGAGATAAAAGAAAATATATCATTCATGTGTATTCATTTTGGCATAAACAAATGTATAAAATTTTATTGTATTGGATTCACATTCCATAAATTATTTATAAGAAATCATGAGTAAGTTTTTATTTCATAAATATTTTCTCAAACAAATTTTCTCCAAAAGCAGTTTGAATATTAGTATTTATTTTGTGTCTTTGATAACAGAATTTTGAACAAACGAGAATAAAGACTATTCCGTTTTAGATGCAGATTTATTGAAAATTCGATACTCAGATTCATCGACAATACAGAATAATTCAGTAACTTTGTATTTGGTTATCATCGCTCGTACTATTTGTAGCTATCTTATTTTCAATCATAAAGATACAAAATACTTGCGAAACTGCCAATTCTTATATATGTTATTTTATCCCAGAATCGCGTAAATTATGAATAGGAACAATTATCCCAAAGGAAGTAAAGGCATGATTCAAATATTGGTTGAAGAGCATAAAGATTTGTTGGATAAGGTGCTTGGTGTTAAGCTCAAATGGATATGCCCGATTAAGGAGGATAATTTTAAAGAACTTCAACTGAACGGAGAAAAGATGTGTGGCGAACTTGGATTATCTCGCGAAGATTTCGAAGATTTTTGGCCGACAAGACAACCGCAATGGGATGGTATAGCAAAAGACGAAAATAATAATTTGTATCTTATAGAAGCTAAATCGCACTTGGATGAAATATGCCCCGGAAACCATGAGCCTGACGGTTCTAATCAGGAGCAGAACATAAACTACGGCATGAAAAGAGAAAGTCTGTTATGCATTAAAAAACATTATAACTCAAACAAAGAAAATAAATTGTGGCTGCACAAATACTATCAGATTTCAAACAGACTGGCGTTTTTGAAAAAGATGAAAGAACTGCGTAAGAACAAGAAAACAGACTATAATGATGTTAAACTTATATTCCTTAACTTTAAAAATGACCCAACATGGGGTAAAAAGGCCGTAAAATGCGACGAATGGATAAAGAAATATGATAAAATTTGGGATGAATTGGGTGTTAATAAAAACATGCTGGAAGAGGAAGGTGTGCTGATTATAGATATAGACGGTAAGGATTTCTAAGAAAACATGCAAGAGACTGATTCTGATTAAACAAAGAATGTATGTCTGCAATGGCGATTGTGCAAGTCATGAAAGTTTTTTCATGTTATCTTACTTCAATTTCTTGATTTATCGAATAATCCAAACTTTCTAAAGAATAATATCAACATGCGGGCATAAAGCTATGAAAAGCAACACCACGTTTAGCACTTGAATAATAACCTTAACCGTATGTCGTCACAAAGGAAAATACACGGAAGACAAAGGAAAATGCAAGGACAACTAAACAACTTAGTTAAAAATGATATATTCTGTACTACATTCTTATATTTTCGCTATATTTGCATAACATGAACAGAAATTTGCCTTCTGCATAAAGAAAAGAATATATCGCTAAAATAAAAATTTTATTGCCATGAAAATCATCAGTCTTATACTATTGCTAATGGCCCTAACGGCAGCCTCAGCCAGAGCCGACAATAACGCAACAGAAGCGCTGGGCGACAGTTGCATGAAGATAAACGACACGTTCAACGCCATGAGATATTACGGCGAGGCGCTGCAGACAGACAGCTCAGACGCGATAAAGGAAAAAATGGCGCACTGCCTGTTTATGCGTGGCGAATACCGCAAATGCGCGTCAATGCTCGAAGCCACGGCAAGGAAAGGCACAGACAGTCTGAGCCTGGAGACGATGCGCCGTCTGTTTGACTGCTACAGATACATGGACAACACGGCAAAACAGATAGAATGGGGCAACAGGTTGCTGAGCAGATGCCCTATGGACGGCATCGTGACGGCATACATGGCACATATATACAACAGCGACGACAATATATCGTCGCCGAAGAAGGCTTATGACATTACGGCCAGATATATGCAGACAGACTCTGCGTGTCTGCCCGTGCTGCGCGAATATGCCGACGCAAACTTCCTGATGCGCGACTACGACAAGGCAATAAATGCATATAACAGGCTGCTTGAACTGGGCGACTCTACCTACAACACGGTCTACTCGCTCGGCATGGCCTACATGCAGACGGGCAAAAACCCTATGGCACGCAGATGGCTCACCAAGGCAGCCGAAAAGAGCAAGATGCAAAATGCGGGATGCCTTTACCGGCTCGGCATCGTATGTGTTGACATGGACAGCGTGGCCGAGGGCATTGACTATCTGGAAAAATCAATCGAACTGATGCAGCCCGACCATACGGTGCTGTTCGTAGTAAAGCGCGCATTGGGCGAAGGCTACTACAAGCAGGGCAAATACTGGTCGGCAATATACGCATGGCGTGAGGCGCTTAAACTTAACCGCAACAGCATGGCCACGATATTCAACACGGCGCAGGCATACGGACTTGTGGGCAAGCACGACATGGAGAAGGCTTACTACAGAACTTTCCTGAGCATGGCGGCATTGGTGAAGCCCAACAAGGAGCTTAACCAGATGGTGGAACAGGCAGAGACCGCAGTGGGAATGAAGGAGAACTTCAACGGAAACATAATAAGCCTGCCTGCAAACTGACCATGCCGGCTGCCTAAAACGGAAAGACGCCACGTCGGCACATAATAGAGACAGCTTATCTCAGATTAATACAATACTAATTAAATATTTAAGCCTATGAAAAGAAATCTTTATTTTGTTTCTCTCTTCCTGTTTTTCTTCTCATTAAAAGGCATTGCGGCCATTCCTGAAGGGGCAATACCATTTATCTTTGACAGGCATCTGTATTTTCAGTGTACGCTTAATGACACCATACCTGTTACCCTAATTTATGACACCGGGGCTGATTTTCTATACTTAGACCAAGATTATCTGAAATTAAATAATCTTCAAAATGCTTTCGGCAGAAAAGGCAGGGCCAAAATCGGGGGAGCAGGCAACAGCGGACCTCAAAGCGTAGAGATATTCATCGAGCCCGTCAAGATTCACTGCGGTGATATGGAATATCAAAACAAGATTACTCCTATAATTAAGCTGCGTGACATTCTCGGCAGACATACCGACGGCTTGTTAGGCAACACTCACCTACTGACATCTCCTCTGGAAATCAATTTTAGCGAGGGATACATAAAACAGCTTAAAAAACCGTTTAAAGATGATTTGCTTGATAACTATATAAAACTTGACGCACGATTTGAGAAAAACCGTATTGATGTAAAGGCCAAACTTCAGATTGACGAGAAGAACACATTGGAAGGATGGTTCAGAATGGATTTAGGATGTGGATCCTCAATCAGTCTTACTAACGAAGCAGCATCTTCTCTGAATATTGATGACATACCGAAAGCATACTTCAGGACACAAGCCGGCGGCATTGGCGGCGGTTCTGACCAGTTTATTATAAGAGCCGCGCAATTCTGTATGACAGATACACTTAAAGACATCGTAATAGATTATTCTGTTAATGAAAAAGGCGCTCTGTCATTTGGTAAGCCATATTTAGGTCTGATTGGAAATGAAATATGGTCGTTATACGATATTGTCTTAGATCCGGAAAACTCTTCAGTGTGGGTGAAACGCAACAAGAATAAAGGAGTGTACATGCAATCATCTGTAACCCATATGGCAACTTTTGACCGCACGGATATTTATGAAGGATGGATAGTGAACGGATTATACAAAGGCGGAATAGCAGAAAAGGCCGGTATTGAAATTGGAGATATAATCATAGCCATAAACAACCGTCCGGTAAAAGAAATAACATGGGAAGAACAACGAAAGGGGCTAAACCTTAATGGAGAAGTTGAATATACCGTCAAAAAAGCCGACGGAAAGATAGTTTGCTATACATTACACGTTGACAAACAGATAATCTGATTTAATGCCTGACTAAATATTAAGTTTTTTATAATCGGGAGAGAAATTCTTATTTTTATAGGAATGAAGCTAAGATAGCCCTATTGCCGTTTTATATTGAATATCTTGCCGTCCGCTATTTTCTAGACATAGCCCGTTATGCCTGCTAAATAGCAGACGGCAAGACAGCAATATGTAAAAAAGATGGAAGGAAACATCAATCTGCATGCAGAAACAAACCATATACCGGCTTACGACCGATAAAGGTTAAACAGGCTCTTGGGCAAATATGATAAAAATATGAAAAACTGTTTGAGTGTTAGCATTTTATTAGTATCTTTGCAGACAGAATTTTAAGCAAATCACAATAAGGATTATTCCGTTGTGAAAACATTGAGGCTGGCTCGTCGTCCTTTAACGGCGGGCATTTTTTATAATGGCCGAAAGGCTTTGACAAATGGGTATTGACAACAAGATTTCACAATAAGTTATGGACACTAACATTTCCGACTATGAGATAATGGCGCCCGTGGGCAGCCGCGAGAGCCTGCAGGCAGCACTGCAGGCAGGTGCCGACTCGATTTATTTCGGCATCGAGAAGCTGAACATGAGAGCTCACTCGGCAAGCACGTTCACCATTGACGACCTGCGCGAGATTGCAGCTACGTGCGGCGAAAGGGGCGTGAAGACTTATCTGACGGTGAACACCATCATCTATGACGACGACATAGAGCTGATGCACCAGATTATCGACGCCGCCAAGGAGGCCGGCATATCGGCCGTGATAGCGAGCGACGTGGCCGTGATGACCTACTGCCAGAAGGTGGGCCAGGAGGTGCACCTGTCTACACAGCTTAACATAAGCAACATCGAGGCGCTGAAGTTCTACTCTCAGTTTGCCGACGTAGTGGTGCTGGCGCGCGAGCTGAACATGGAGCAGGTGGCAAAGATACATGAGCAGGCTGAGCAGATGAACATCTGCGGACCGTCGGGCAAGAAGATCCGCATTGAGATGTTCTGCCACGGCGCGCTGTGCATGGCCATCAGCGGCAAGTGCTACCTGAGTCTTGACAACGCGTCGCGCTCGGCAAACCGCGGAGAGTGCATGCAGCTGTGCCGCCGCTCGTACATCGTGACGGACAAGGAGACAGGCACGGAGCTAGAGATTGACAACAAATATATAATGAGCCCGAAGGACTTGAAGACGGTGCGCTTCATCGACCGCATGATGAAGGCCGGCGTAAGGGTGTTCAAGATTGAGGGCCGTGCGCGCGGCGCTGAGTATGTCTACACCGTGGTGAAATGCTACAAGGAGGCCATACAGAGCGTGCTTGACGGCACGTTCACCGAGGAGAAGAAGGACGAATGGGACGAGCGCCTGGCAACGGTGTTCAACCGCGGATTCTGGGACGGCTACTATCAGGGACAGCGCCTTGGCGAATGGAACAAGAACTATGGTTCTAACGCCACGGAGCGCAAGGTTTACGTGGGCAAGGGCGTCAAGTATTTCTCTAAGCTCGGCGTGGCAGAGTTTACGTGCGAGGCGTGCGAATTCTCAGTAGGCGACAAGATGCTTATAACGGGTCCTACAACGGGCGTGATGTATGTAACCGTAGAGGAGATTCACGACGACACTCATGCCGTTGAGACAGCGCAGAAGGGCACCCGAGTATCGTTCCGCGTGCCTGACAAGGTGAGACCGAGCGACAAGCTGTTTAAGCTGGTTAAGGTGGAGCCGAAATATTGATTTTTCTTAGGAGTTAAAGGAGTTAGAGTAGTTAACGGAGTTAAAGTCAAATACTTTTCTTCTTAGGAGTTAAGGAGTTAGAATCAAAAGACTTGTTGAAATAAAACAACTTTGCATTTGGATTTTTCACTTTTCGTTTTTCACTTTTCACTTTCATAAGACGGAAGTTAAAGTAAAATGACGTGATTAGCCTATATGCTAAATTAAAAAAATATTTGCTGTTTATATTATGTGGTCGATAGAGCAACTTAAATACTGCAAAGAGTCGGAAGACAAAGTGGAGTTCAAGAAAGGTGAACACGGAAACGTAGCCTATGACGGAGGCTCGCGACTGAAACCTTCGGAACGCCGCCGCTGCATATTGGGTTATGTTACCGCCTTATGCAACGAAAAAGGCGGTTCGCTCGTAATCGGCATGGAAGATAAGTATCCGCATAAAGTTGTAGGAACAAGACAGAATGAAAACAGCACGGGCGAACTGGAGGCAAACATATACCGCGACACAGGCATAAGACCGAAAATATACGAACTGTATGAAGATGAAGCCGAAAAAAAAGGCCGTGTTCTCGTGATAGATGTTCCGTCACGACCGGCAGGAACAGTATTCAAGTTTGAAGACGTTCCACTAATGAGAGTAGGCGAAGAACTGAAACCTATGTCGGATGAAGTTTATCTAAGCATTATTCAGGAAAATGAGCCCGACTTTTCACAACAGATTTGTCGTGATGCCACTTTAGATGAATTAGATCCTGACGCATTGTCTGTTCTTAAGGAAAAATATGCAAAGAAACAGAACAATCCGATATTTCTCACACTCAGCAACAGACAGATTCTTAGCGACCTGCAACTGATAACTGATGAAGGAGTAACCAATGCCGCCGTGATATTACTCGGCAAAGAGAATTTTATCAAGCGTGTATATCCCCAGGCATCAGTGATGCTTGAATACCGCCATTCAGAATCGCAAATAACCTTCGACAACAGGATATCCTATTCACAGCCGTTCTTTATAATGATAGACAGGCTGTGGCACGACATAGACCTGCGCAACGGTAAGTTCCAGATTAAAGAAGGACCATACATCTTTGATGTTCCTTATTTCAACGAAGAGGTTATACGCGAATCCATAAACAACGCGATAACCCACAGAGACTACACCCGGCACAGTGAAACCGTGATTAAGCAATATCCGCAAAAACTTATTGTTACTAATGCCGGAGGTTTTCCTCATGGCGTAACTATTGACAACATCCTCACCGTACCAAGCACACCCAGAAACCGCCTGCTGGCAGATGTCCTGTCAAAAACAGGTATTGTAGAGCGTTCCGGTCAGGGCATAGACAAGATATTCTACAGAACATTGTCTGAAGGAAAAGAAGCTCCTGACTATTCAGGCAGTGATGCGTTCAACGTTGAACTTATATTGTCGGCCATAATCCAAGACAAGGCCTTTGCCCTTTTCATAGAATCAGTACAGCAGAATCTTGCCGAAGACAATAAATTGTCTGTCTTTGAAATTGTTGTTTTAGACAAAATAAGAAGAAATGAAAAAACTACAGCTTTAGACAAGGCTGTAATAAAGCAACTTATGGACAGAAGCCTGATAGAAAAGCGCGGAAAGACTAATGGCATACATTACATATTATGCCGGAGTTACTACGAATTTACAGGAAATACGGCAGAATATTCAAAAAAGAGCGACTGGAACACTTCACAGGTTACATCGATAATTATACCATTCCTCACAAAATATAACAAAGCCAAAATGGGAGACTTTGTGAAACTTCTTGACGGGCATCTTACAAGACGCCAGGTAAGAGTTTATATACAACACATGGTTGATCAAAATATCCTTACTGCAAGCGGTAAAGGTTATGGCACATATTACGAAATAAGCAACAATTATAAAAGGAACTCCGTGCTTATTGACAAGGCGTTCATCTTAGGCATTGAGGAACTGAAGAAGCGCGGAGAACTTAAATGGCCAAATAATGACCAAGAGAAAGATGACAAATAAGTCATTATAACGTGTAAGTATTTAAATATCAGACAATTAAAATGGCCATGATAATATGGCCATGATATAAGATAAAATAATAAACTGTTTACAAACACATAAAAAACAAAGGATATTATGACAATAAATGAAGCACAGGACGAGGTGATTGAGGAGTTTTCTGACTTCACCGACTGGATGGACAAATATCAGTTGCTCATTGACCTGGGCAACGAACAGAAGCCGCTCGACGACAAGTATAAGACGGAGAGTAACCTCATTGACGGCTGTCAGAGCCGCGTGTGGCTGCAGGCTGACTATGAGGACGGCAAGATTTATTTTACGGCTGAGAGCGACGCGCTCATCGTCAAGGGCATCATCGCCCTGCTGATACGCGTGCTGAGCGGACACACACCGCAGGAGATTCTCGACACAGACCTCTATTTCATCGACCGCATCGGTCTGAAAGACCACCTCTCGCCCACCCGCTCAAACGGCCTGCTGGCCATGGTCAAGCAGATCAGAATGTATGCGCTGGCGTTCAAAGTTAAAAACTAAAAGTGAAGAGTGAAGAATTCATTTGAATTGACAATTCATAATTCTTAATTCACAATTCATAATTTCCGCCTTCTTGGTCAAATCATAATTTTCAATTCTCAATTATCAATTCTCAATTTGAATCGATGCGCAAGTTAAAGGTTACGGAGATGAACCGTCTGACGGTAGACGAGTTCAAGAGTTCTGAGAAGATGCCGCTCATCGTGGTGCTCGACGACGTGAGGAGCCTGTATAACGTAGGCTCGGTGTTCCGCTCGTGCGACGCTTTCCGCGTAGAGGCTGTGTGGCTCTGCGGCATCACGGCATGTCCGCCCCACGTAGAGATACACAAGACGGCGCTCGGAGCTGAGGACAGCGTTGAGTGGCGCTACTTCAAGACGGCTGCCGAAGCCGTAAGCGAGCTTCACGCCATGGGATGCAAGGTGATGGCCGTGGAGCAGTGTGAAGGCAGCACCATGCTCAACGAGTTTGTGCCCGACGCCGGCCAACGCTATGCCGTCGTGCTGGGCAACGAGGTGAAGGGCGTGCGCCAGGAGGTGGTTGACGCCAGCGACGGATGCCTTGAGATACCGCAATTCGGCACAAAGCACTCGCTCAACGTGTCGGTAACGGCAGGCATCGTGGTGTGGCACTTCGCGCAGGAGCACATCAAATCAGCAAAGCAACAGCAATAATGCCACGGCACCGCAATAAGCGGCGGCATAACACAGAACACATACGGCCCTGAAGCCGGCCGAAATAAAACAACGTCCGCAGATGTCTGCATCAGGCAGAATCTGCGGACGTTGTATTTTCTATCTTGCTAATATAATCCTATCTGTTCCACACCTTTACAGAGCCCAGCCTTGTAGAGATGATGTATGCACCTGCCGGCATGCTGCTGATGCTTATACCCTCCTGCGAGTTATATTTCTTCATGTCCATCAGCACGCCCGTCTGGCTGTACACTCTTACCGGCTCGTTTTCAGCCACACCCGTCAGGCGCACTCTGCCGTCGGCATAAACAGCCTGCACCATGTCCTTCACAGCCGGACGTATCACGTTGATTCCGGTAGATGCCACAGGAGCATATTCCATCACAAGCTCGTCATACACAGCCATCTCGCCCGTGTTTCTGTCCGTCTGATAAACGATGTTTGAGAGTATGGCGTTCTTCGAGTTGAGATAAACCGTTCCGTCCCACTCGTTCTCCACGGGATAAAGCGTGTTGACAGTCTCGAGCGACAGGTCGTGTGTGTATTCATCACGGCTCGACGGCTGCTCCTTCACTTCGCTGTATGTCATCCATTCCACAATGTTTCCGGCTTCGTCATACGTGCACACCTCGCCTCCGGCCGGCATCTTCGCGCCGGTGAAGAAGTCGCCAATGGTGCTTATCTTCTCAACCATACGGTCCTTGTCGTCATAAATATACTTCGTGCCGCTCGAGAACGTCATCTCATCGCCGAAGAACGACGAATAGACATTCTCCTCGTCCAGACGTCCCTTGTCGTCATAAGTATAGATCACCTCCTCGAATTTCTCCGTCAGCGCCTCGTCAACGTAGGTGTTGCGCTTAACGAGCTTGTCGCCTTCGTAGACATACTCATAGACACCGCCAAGTTCAAACTCGCCCTTCTTGCGGTTAAGGTTATAGTTGGCACGGCTTAAGATACGTCCGTTCTCGTCGTAAGTGTATCTCACCTGCGTAGAATATGTATAGAAGTCGTCGCCCGAGAACTTCTGGTATCCCTTCTCGAGCACCTCGTTTCCGTTTTCGTCATAAATATATTTCAGCGTATAGTCGTAGATAAAGCCTGCCAGTTCGCGATACTGCACCGCACTGTCTACACGGCCGTTGGCATCGTCGTAGAAGTATTTGTAATAGTCGTTAGTGTGCTTCGATGTTATTCCGGTCAGCTTATATTCATACTGCTGGGCAAATGATGCCGAAGAAAACAATACAGCAATGATAAGGGAGATAAAATTTCTGTTCATAATGCGTTTGATTTAGAGGTTATACATGTTGTTTCTTAAAAGCTATAGCATTCCGAAAGCAAATATAAGCAAAATTTCATAAAAACAAAAGATATTTTGTAAAAATGTGATAATCTTTTACAAAATCAGCCCTTAAAGTTAAAATTAGTCGTCATGACAATACAATTTGCAGGCAATTTCAAGGCAAAATATCTGTCAGCCGTCGCATTGTTTCTATCCATTCAGCCCCAGCGTGCCCTCAGCCGTCCCTATGCTCTTTGCCGGCATCATGCCGTACAACATTTTTTGGGGCGTAACACACCATGCCAAAGAAAACATCCGGCGGCACCCTGCCATACATTAAACCGCAAACACAATATCTTATATTCAGAATACAGCCTGTATTTTAACCCCGATTTGTTATTATAATCCGGCCGGTATTTTTGCTTTAATACCGAGCGGAATTTTCATTTGACGTTCCGCAGGCGTGGCTGATATGCCAAGAAGAAGCCGACAAAAGACGGACGACGAAGGCAGGAATAAGCCGAACAGGCTGAGCTATATGCTGCCTAAGAAGCCTTTTAAGACAATAAATGCGGCAGCCCGGACACCTGTCCCGACTGCCGCATTCAACGCGTCATACCGCATTATATTATATCACGTCAGGCACCTGCCGCGCCCTGACTTATTATGTCTATAAGTATAGGCTTCATTCCGCCGACGAAACATTCAACGGCGATGACCATAAGCAGAAGGCCCATAAGGCGCATCATTACGTTGTTGCCCGTCTCGCCGAGCACGCTCACAAGGCGCGTGGAGGCGCGCAGGATGAAGTATGTAAGCACGTAGATAAACACTATCGAGCCTATCAGTATGCTCTTCATCGTTATTGTATGGGCGTCGCTCATCAGCACGATGGTGTTGGCTATGGCGCCCGGACCGCAGAGCATAGGTATGCCCAGCGGCGTTATCGATATGTCGTTGGCATAGGTCTTTATCTCGTCAGAGTTGAGTTTCACGTGTGTGTAGCGTGCCTGCAGCATGTCGTAGCCTATCTTGAAGATTATCACGCCGCCGGCTATGCGGAAGCCGTTGGTGGATATGCCGAAGAACATGAAGATAAACTGGCCGGCAAAGGTGAACACGATGAGGATGATCAGCGCCGTGATGGTGGCGCGCTTTACGATAGACTGGCGCTGCTCCTCGCTCATGCCCTGGGTCATGGTAAGAAACACGGGCATCGTGCCGAGAGGATTGGCAAGCGTGAAGATTGACGTGAGGCACAACAGTGCGTAAGGAAGTAATGTTTCCATGGTTTTTTAAATTTTTCTGCAAATTTATAAATAAATTAATAATAAAGCCATAAATGTCATGAAAAATAAAAATAATAACCGCCCAATGGTTATTTCGGCTGCGCGTGCCGGCAAATACAGCCGCCCAAAAAGCACACAGGACAGCGCCGCAAGGACGCATATTAGGGGTTTCCCTATGCAATTTAGGCCTTTTCCTTTTGACATCTCGCCATTTTTTAGTTTCTTTGCACCAAGTAAACAATATTCAGAAACTTATGAGCACGAAAACAATTAAGAGATTTGCCATAGCCGCACTGGCAGCAACAGCACTCTCACTGCCGGCATCGGCACAGAATTATTGCCACAGCCGCTACTACAACGAGAGCACCGGAAGACTGGAATATTCTTACGGACGCCACGACAGCGGACTGGGCACGGGCAACATGTATTACGGTTTCCGCATAGGCCCGGCGTTCTCAACGGTCAACTCTGACGACCCAACGCTCGACGGCAGCGACTCGCAGACAGGCCTGACCGTAGGAGCAGTGGTGGGCATTCCGCTGTCGGCCGACATCCCGCTCTACCTTGAGCCGGGACTCTTCTACACCGAGAAGGGCGGAAAGAAGGACATAATAAACGACATGGGCGAGAAGAAGAAGATGACCTACGACCTCAACTACATAGAGGTGCCAATAGTGCTGAAATACATTTACAGCGTCACCGACCACTTCTCCGTGCAGCCGCAGTTCGGCGGATATCTGGCATGCGGCGTGGGCGGCAAGATGAAAAACTATGACGAGCGCAAGGCCTTCAGCTCGTTCTCCGACGATGCCTTCCAGCGCTTTGACGGAGGTCTGCGCGTAGGATGCGGCGTGGCTTACGACCTGTTCTACTTCGACATAACATACGACATCGGTCTGTCTAACATCTGTCACGACACGTTCGACACGTCGCACAACGGATGTCTGTCGCTCAACTTCGGCGTAAACTTCTAAGTCTGCCGATGCCGTTCCAAAGTGTGTACCCGGACGCATGCCACAAGGCATGACGACAACATATCACAATTTATTTTATAATGTTATTTTAAACTGAGGCTGCCTGCCCGCAAGGGTCACGGCGGCCTTTTTCGTTGACAGCCTTACGGGCTGCGCCACCGCCCGTAAGACAAGCGGTCAGCCCAGCCCAAATCCGGCGTTATTGTTCAGCCTGAATTTTTGCCTCATGGTAATCCCGACGCATATAACAACACACCCTACAATGCGTCCCACATGAAGCCTCTGTAAGGCCGAACCGCAACAGCCTCACTAAACCAGTCTGCCTTCTGCCATAGAGCGCTCCGCCTGCAGCAGCCACTCCTTGCGCCATACGCCCCCGGCATATCCCGTCAGGCTGCCGCCCGAACCGATGACGCGGTGGCAGGGCACTATGAGCGACACGGGATTGCGCCCTATCGCTGCCGCCACGGCCCTCACAGCCCCAGCGCCACACTCGCCGCAGGCAGCCATGCGCAGCGTCAGTTCCTTGTATGTCAGCGTAGTTCCGCATGGAATGTCCATCAGCCTGCGCCACACGAGGCGGCTGAACGGCGTTCCCATAAGGCTCAGCGGCGGCACAAACTGTGGCTCATGGCCGCTGAAATATTCGTCGAGCCACCTCACGGCAAGCCTCAACACGGGCACGTCTGCCTCTTCGGTCCTACCGGTCAGCGTGCTGCCGTAGTGCTTCTGTCCGTCAAACCACAGCCCCGTAAGCCTGTCGTCGCGGCATGCCAGGGTTATCTCTCCCAGCGGCGAATGATATTTGCATGTAAATGAAATGTCGCTCATGCGGATATGTTTTTACCTGTTAAACGATTAATGCGGCACGGCAGACGGCCCGTTTACATTCCCGGCGCCACCTTTCATCATAATATATGGCACGACAGAAACAGACTATACACACCAGAAAGCCTCATGCCGCCATACGGCTTTACTAATTCCACTAACAGCTGCGTTTGCTCTCAGCCACGAATCTTCGCAGCAGGAAAGTCAGGAAATACGGAAATGTATAGAATTTGCCGTTGAATCCGATGTTCCTGTAGCCCAGTTTGATGCCATACTTCACGTCATTATATTTGTCGTCATTCAGCAGTCTGTTCAGCGAAGCCGTAGCCCCGTCGTTGGCTTTCACCTCCACCGGTATGAGCGAATCGGCATCTCTAATGAAGAAGTCCATCTCAAGAGCCGGCCTGTCGCTGTGATAGTAAAACAGCCGGTAGCCCTGCTTTACGAGCATGTCGCCTACGATATTCTCGTATATCGCTCCTTTGTACGTGCCGAGATTCCTGTTTGCCCTCAGGTCTTCCTGTGCCTCCTCGTCGAGCGAGGCTATCAGCAGTCCTGTGTCCTTAAAGTATATCTTGTACATCTTTGGGTCGTAGTTGCCTTTCAGCGGCAGCTCGGGCTGATTAAGACAGTAGCACACGTTCACCACTCCGGCATCGGCGAGCCATTCAACGCATCCCATATAGTCTCTGTTGCGCGCGTTTCTGGCTATCTTGGTTATCTGAAACCGCTTGTTCTCCTTTGCCAGGAAGGTCGAGATATGGTTATACACCGCCTTCACCTTTGCCTTGTTCAGGCCTTCAACATATTTTGTAATGTCTTCCTCATAGTCTTTCAGCAGCTGGCGCTGAATGTCGAGCGTGCCGCTGAAATTCTTGTTCCTTACATACGTGCTGACCACTTCGGGCATGCCTCCGATGATGACATAGTCGCGGAACAGACTCATCAGTGTGTCCATCTGAAGTTCAGACAGCGGCCTTACATCAAGCATGTGACTGAGCAGGTCGGCCGTGAACTCGTCGTTATAGCCCATTGCCCACAAAAATTCCTCAAAGTCCATCGAGTGCATCTCGCAGTCCTCTTTATATCCCACGCTGTTAGATTCTATCTCATTGTAGCTTATTCCCATGAGCGAGCCTGAGCAGATTACGTCGAAACGGCCGTCGAGCTTAAAAAACTTCAGCGACGTGGCGCAGTTGGGGCACGCCTGAAGCTCGTCGAAGAAAAATATGGTATTGCCGGGAATAAACTTCAGTTCAGGATTCAGCAGTGATATATTCTTCAGTATGGCATCCACCTCAAATCCGTCGTTGAATATCTCACGGTATTTTTTCTGCTCGATAAAGTTTATCTCTATCACGCTTGCATAATTCTGACCGGCAAACCACTCTACTGAGCGCGTCTTGCCTATCTGCCTGGCGCCCTTTATGATAAGAGGCTTCCTGTCTGGTCTGTTTTTCCAGTCAGTCAGATATTTGTCAATCTTTCTTTTCAGCAACTTCTCCATATCCATAAACGTCTTGATACATCTGCAAATATAGTAAATTTCACATTTTCCGCATCATAAAAACCCATATTTTTCACACTTTCCGTGCCATATTGCCCTGTTATTTTCACATTTTCCATACAATATACAGCCATAAATTTCACACTTTCCGCATCCAAAAGGCCTACAAATTTCACATTTTCCTATTATTAAGACCAGAAGTGATCAGCTGTATAAGCAGACTAAGCCAACAGACGATACTTATTCTGACAGTATCTGTGTAATGACATCATGAAGGTCGTGCGGCACACTACACATCGTGGCGCCGCCGCATTTTGTAAATATTTCAGACAAAATCCATACCGTTTGACGCCTTCAGAATGCCCATGCTCCTCACGTCTCCGCGATTTTGTCTGAAAAACGTCAAAAAACAAGCATTCACACTAAAGCATTGACATACAGACATTTAAGCCATTTTGAAAGCAAAAGCCGCAGTGTTAAAATATATTACTCTGCCACTTTCGGTGCAAAACCCATAGGTTTACGCTCCAAAAGCAGTGCTATTGCAACGCAAAACAAGCCCTTCCATGCCCCAAAAACATCATCTTCACACTCTCTTTAGCCGCACAAAAGCAAACATAAGTTAAAACAAAGACACTCAGCACATCATTTCTTTAACATCCATTAAGGCCTTCTTCTCCAGATTACAAAAAAAATTTTGTCATGACTTTTTACCGTGTTTTTAGTGCAGAAAAAGGCGGTACAAAAGACGAAAACATTCGGTGTACACAAAAAGCCAAGCCACAACTTTTTCGGAATTATGATTCCGGCTATCAGCAAACACATAGAGAATATTTTCGAGAAAGGAGAGCTGCGGAAAGAAAAAGTGGCTGTTTCCAAAATGGAAATAACCACTCGTCATGCTGCTATAAAAGGCAAGACGCAAACACTTCTGTCAAATCATTACATACTCGCCTTTTTCCTACGCAAACAAATCCTCTAATGTTATCTCGCTTTGCACAATACCGGAGTGAGAGTTCTGACGGATTCCGTAGGTCGTTACCATTGTAAGATGCACAGCCTTGCGGGTATTTGTGGCCTCTATGAACGCACTCTTTTTGTTGCGCAGATTGCGTTCGTAGTCAGCATCGATAGTAAACTCAGACAAAGAGTATTTCATTTCGCAGATATTTACCACCTGGTCGTTGCGGTCTATCAACAGATCAATCTGTGCTCCATCGCCATTCTCATCCGCCTCTTTTCGCCATGAATAGATATTGCTCAACACACCTGAAATGCCCAATGCTGCCTTGATTTGCTGCGTGTGGGCCATACACAGGCGCTCAAAAGCCAGGCCACTCCACGCACGATGCGTCGCAGAGTCAATTGATGCCGACCAGAAATGCTCGTCATTATTCTTGTTTTGCTGAATAAACTTGAAATAAAACAGCGTATAGTTGTCAATCAACTGATAGATTGCCTCCTTTGTCTTTTTGCCATAGCCACAGTATTTCCGTATAAATCCGCAGTACTCCAATTCATCAAGCACCTTGCTCAATGCCCCGTTGCTCGGCTTGCCGGTTGCAGTTATAATCTCTTCGCGAGTCATACCGGCCTTTTTCCTGCCAAGAGCAGTTACGACATCTATATATTGTTCAGGCGACTTAAACAACGAAGCATAGAGCAGATTAAACTCATTTGTCAATTTGCCGTTCCTGGCAAAGAAAATTTTATCAATATTCTGGGCAAGACTAAGTCCTTTTTCAAGCAAGTTCCAATAAAACGGTATACCTCCAAATACCATATAGCACTCGGCAATTTGGTATCGGCTCATCTCAAGCCCCTTGCTTTCGGCAAACATCTCACACTCCTTCAAGGTAAACGGCTGAAGGGCTATGCGCTGCGTAACACGATTATGAAGTCCTCCATGGTCGTTAATCACCTTATTGATAATCCACGATGTGGCAGATCCACATATAATCAGAACAATATCCTTGCGTGCTGATGCCCAGCCGTTCCAGAAGTGCTCAAATGCCGAAATGAAATTTGAGCGGGGAGTGTCCATCCACGGAAGCTCGTCAAGGAAGACAATTTTCTTCTCGTCTGTCGAGTTCTTCAAAAAGTGAGACAACAGGCTGAATGCCTCCAGCCACGATTGTGGTGTGGGGCAATCGTCGTAACCGGCATCACGAAGCGAAATGGCAAAACTGAACAGCTGGTCTTTAGTCCTGGCATTGGCCAGACCTGTATGCTGGAATGTAAACTTATAGCCAAAAGTTTCACGTATGAGGTATGTCTTGCCTACACGCCTGCGTCCATAGACTGCTACCAGTTCTGAATATTCCGATTGTGCTGCCGAAAGCAGCATTTCCTGCTCTTCCTTTCGTCCGATTACCATAACTCTTGAATTTTGTTCCTACAAATATAGCACAAATAACCAATATAATCAGCCAAATCACATTAAATTTTAGAGATTTGGCAAATTATAGCTTATTTTTAATCAAAAAGAGCTTAAACTAGTATATATAATCATTGACGTCATTAAATAATTATTCGCAAATTATTGGTAAGTTTCTGGAAAAGTACGTATTTTTTGCAAGCTTTTTCATGAATAACTTTGTGTCCAAAAACAAGCGTTATGATGATATGAGAAGAAGTTGTAGAAATTATAACGTGCTGTAAGGAGCACAAGGTAGCCATAAAGCCAGACTTGGGAGCTCAATATCCCAGCCTGACGAATATATGACAGTAAGTCACGCTATGCAGAGAAGCAGTCCTTCGGCAACTAGTTGTAGGGTGATATCATAGAACGGCCTCAAACAAAATTGAGTTAAAAGGAGGATCTATGAGGCAGCGAAAGTAAAAATAACAAATATTTGCAATAACTTTCACAGGACTGAATATAGTACCGTTTGCAGCGTCATAACGGTACCGATTCGAGCGATACAATAGTGCCGATTACAGGACTACGCGTGATACCGATTCTGCTCTATCGTTAGTTGGTCACAGGCAACTGGCTTGCAAAGATGGTTTATAACAATATGCATTCTCACTTATTTATAATATTTATTTACTATCTTTTGCAGATTGTTAATCACGTCATCAACAGATTCCGGTCTCTTCCTTTTAGAATGATTTAGCATCTGCCGAATTACAGAATATAGTGGCGAATTTCGAAGTAAAAAGTCGGACTCTTTCACACATCCTATTGGAGCATTCCCTTGCAAAATATACCAAAACACTTTTGCCAGCTGAAACAAGTCAGACTGATGATCTATGTTGCAATCGAAGTTCTTTCCTTCTACTTTTTCTGACAGATATTTATTCATTGCCTCTGGAGACAACCACCCTTTTGGACCAAGTAACTCGCCTTCTTTGTCAAGGCTCGGTTTATTTCGCATCTTAATGAGCCCCAAATCACCCACTTTCCATGTGTCATTAATCATGAATATGTTATCAGGTTTGATATCTCTGTGATAATAACCCAAATCATTAAGTTCCTTTATTCCTTGGGCTATTTGAAGGCATAATTCAACACGAGATGCTGCATCATAATCTTCATTTTCCTCATCTAAAAAACTCTTCAAATCAAACTTAGCGTATTCCATTAAATAAAAAGGAAAAGAGACTTCATAATCATTATCTTTATTCCTGCGGCATATTAAATTGCCATCAGTGTCAATTTCGATAACATTCCCTACATTCTTGCTCTTACAATCATACAATGCGGCAACCTCTTGTCTAAACCTCCGATTTTTTTCAGATTCTATAGTTCTATTATTTTTAAATCTCTCCTTCCTTTTTGATATCTTCATCACACTTACAGGATCTGCGTCTTCATTGAAAGTTTGAGCTTGAAACAATTTGAATACAAAAGAATTTCCTCCTTTATTAGATTTAGTAATTGGATCTATATATGAAACAAAATACTCTGTTCCATTTATGGCAATATAATTATTCTCAATGTTATCATCAAGTTGAAGAATATATCCATTAAAGATAAAATCACATTTTATATCCATATAATCATCAAAACTGTTTTGTGTCAATAATCATGTAACCGTCTACATTTTCAAATACGACATCATCAACATCATATTCCCCCTCTAGATACTCACATACATCTGACAATCTTGAAGATTTCTCATAAACATCTTTGACGATAAGAATATCTTCTAAAATAGCCAGTCTAACTAACCTTGCGTTCTTTGAATTCGATTGGGTCACGCAATGATAGGCATATTCTTTGAATGTATCGCAATCATCGTTAGTTGGCCTTATGTATTCTTTGCTATCTATGAATAAAAGAAATTTGTATTGCTTCACTAACACGTTTACAGAGAGTTCCTTGTGTTTTGCAATGAAGCAGAACAATGTATAGAAATCGTTTCTTTGCTTGAACCTTGTCTCTTTTATAGGTTTAATTTCATTCAACTTACATAAAGTGCCTAAAACAGACTTAAATTGTTTACGGACTTTTTCAACATTCGCTTCTTCAAGAGTTGATTCCAGCAATTCGTCAACAGCCTTTCTTTTATCTGTAACATTCCCCTTAAACAAATATGCTACAAGTTCCTCTATCAAACTTCTGTCATTCATACGTTGTATAGTCTTGGTTGAAAATATATCCAAGTCTGATAATCCTTGTAAATCCATCAGTTCGTTTACAAGAATCATAAAGGGGGCATCGTGATATTGGGCTTTATTTACCTCAGCTGGGTTCAGATGTACACCGCGTTTGTTCACCAAGCTGTAGAAATCTTCTAGAGATTCTCCATTTGAGGTATCAATATCATACAATTCAGTTACATTCAATACATACGACAAAAATTTTTCAGTGTCTATTTCCTGATAATATTTCTTTCTGGAATTTGAGAATTCTCCCTTGACATACTTGCTGATTGTGGTAGCACGTTGCTGTCCATCAACCATATCATATATACCATCATCCCTCTTATAGATAAAGAAGTTTGGTAAAGGATAGCCTTTCTGTATGGAATCTATCAGTAATTTCTGATCTTTAGATGACCAGATAAAATTTCTTTGATATGGTGGATGAAGATTTATCTTATCTTTCTTTATCCACTCTATTAACTGCTTTATTGTTACTTCTTTAATTGAATATCTCATAATTACCTTTTTTAGTCTAAAGATTCTGGTTCGTCATCGTCTTCAACCTCATCCTCTGGCTTTGCCAAGAAGGAAGTAAAGACACGGAGAAAAGCGGTTTCCTTGAAAAAATAATTCGGGTCTTGCTCCATCTTCTCCTGCATAAAATCGAAGCCGTAGTTAGCATACTCCTCCATTTTGGTAATGAGTTCGTCCACTACCTTACGAGATGTAATCTCGCCTTTGTCGAGTGCAATGAAATCCACATCAGTCCGGGCTATCAGTGCGGCAAACATGTATTCACGCAAACGCGGATATTGTGTTCGACCAAGGCGTGACTCCCCTGTTCCCCAGTTAGAGATAGCCCAACCGAAATGCTTCCGTCTCGCCTTGTCTTCCACCAAAGGCTTGGTCTTATTGCTATAAAGACCGATAAAAAAAGCTAGAATGAATACCTCATAGCCTGCGCCATATATTTTTCCTCTCACGTCCTGATATTGATTCACACCCTTACCATAGTCTGAGAACACGCTGATTACTGAATCTAGATAGCGCTCTTCCCATTCAGGGTTACGCTTGCCCCAAAGTTCATATAGTGATTCCATATTTATTTCAATTTATCGATAGTTGTACGTATGGTTGCCATATTGCGAGCATCAAAACCTGCAGCTTTCTTGATACGATAGACAGAACAAGTCAGCCGTTCTATATCTTGAAGCCGGACGTTACCCTTAGAGATAAAGTCCTTGGTAACTATAATGCATTGTTTATGTAGTTGATCTATAACATTGTAAAAATTCTCCTCTTTGGAGTCACCAAACGACGATGTGGCGGCATCAAAAATAAGTGGATAGTCCTCATCCCGTTTCTCTTGCGTGAAGTCTGAGATTGCGAAAAGCACAGATATATACATTACCGTTAGTTGTGAACCGGAAGGTTTCTTTATCTCTGTACCATTTGAACTAAATAGCCTTATTTCTGTGGAATCATCAGTGGTCTGTCTTAAATGTATTTCTCCGTGGAAATCGCTTGCGCTCAAAAGTTCAAGATATTCGTTGGCCTTAGCCTCCATATCGGCAAGGAATCGGCGGAGATTTTCTTTTTTTGCCACAGAAAATGCTTTGGCAATCTCTTCAAGAACACGATGCACTTCGCGGAAGACCTTTACCTGTGAACTATCAGGATTTAACTCATCCATCTGCTTCTGTAAATCATCCATACGTTTTTGCAGCACTTCTAACTCGCCATTAAGCTCCACAAGACGAACTTCTACACGACCTTTTTGCTCAAACAGTCCTTTTATGTCATTGAAATCCTTTTCTAGTACAGCCTCAGGCACATTACCAGCTTGAATGAGTAAACGGGATTTCTCGTCAATAATATCCTGTATTTGTTGTTCTACGACCTTCAAATCTTGTGTTAAACGATCTACCAAGTCTCTTCTATCACTAATCTCACATGCAATACCAGCAACATATGATTCATTATTACCACTGAGAGAGATGCTTAGATTATGAAGACTTTCAATGTTATTGAATTTAAAAAGTTCCTTTTCTTCAAGTGCCTCCTGTTGGCTCTTACGTTCTGCTTCTGATGCAATATGTCGTTTATATTCCTCAAGCTTTTGAAGCATGAAATTATAAGCATCAGAACCTTCTTCGGCTGGACGGCCACATACCTTACAAATGTGGTCATGCAGCATCTCTTCCATTGTCTCTTGATTTGGCAGATACCAAGGCAATTCTGGAGCTCCATTAACCAATGCACCTTGTATATCTTTAACCGCTTGTAACTTTCCAATTTCTATGGCTTTCTGACGGTCATAATTCTTCTCTTGCTGTCTTTTTTCTCTACTGAGTGCCGAACACTTTTGTTTAAACTCCTGAAGAATATCTGGGAAAGCACATAAAATCCACATTTTGTCCAAAAGGGCATGATTATAATCAACTTGACCAATTTGTGCCTTAAGTTTTGTTTTTTTTTCTTCTTTTGTTTTTAGACGGCTCTGAATATCCTTGTATCGTTCAGAGGTTTCTTGGTTTGCTTCTAGTTCTCCTAAACGTTTTGAAAAGACCTCTAAAGAAATCGTCTTTTCTTTTATTTCTTTCTTCTTACTTGATATTTCTTCATCTAGATGTGTGATCTGAGTCTCTAAAGATTTGGCTTCATTTGCTACCTTCTTATCTGATTTCATCTCCTTCAGATAAGCTGAATTAGATTTCTCTTCAAACAGAGTAGTATAATCAACGAAGTCGTCGAATTTTCGAATATCAGAAAATTTATCAACCAAATCTTTCAAAGCGGTTGCATTCTCGAAAACATTTAATTCGGACTCTCCCTTGAACATACTAAATCTTTGAATAAAGGCATCATAACATCTGTCTATAAGATTCTTTCCGCTTACTTGAACACGCTCAGAGCCAATGGTTTCATACCCTTTATACACCAGTTTACCAACTCTAAAGAGGTTCTCATCCACACGTTCAACTAAGAATGATTTTTCTACGGATTTTTCTCCATCGTGCTCAAAGGACATAAAGACAGAAACTTCATCCTGTTCGCCAACTTCCATTTTTGACTTACGCATTTCAGACATGTGGTCAATATTTCCCTTATCAATGGTTGTATTGAAAAGCCATTGCAAAGCGTCAAAGAATGTTGTCTTTCCATCTCCATTATCACCTAGTATAAGAGTTAAGCCATTAGATAACTCAAATCGGTTGTTATCTCCATAATAACTACGGAAATTTTTGATCCTAATTTCTTTAATAATCATACATTGTCCATTAAATATTTGTTAATTTCCTTCCAGAGTTCCTTTTCTGTCGCTCCTTCACCGATTCTCTTAATAATCTGAGCTACAACATTGATTACATAGTTGTCTGAATCAAGTGCCTGTTCAATTGTACTTATGTCTGCAGGGGTGTATCCACCAAACTTCATCAGGTTCTCATCAAGCAAGACTGCTTGTAGCATTTTGTTGTCATTGTTTCTTGCCATAATCAGAATAATGGAATATTATAATACGATAAAATTTCTTCTAATTCATTATACGCATAATCTGCATTCTCGGATAAACGAGCGAAGTCTCTTACCCTACGAATTTCTCCTGAAAGAAGACTACGCTCCATTTTATAATTTTCAGCAGCAGAATTCACTTCGGGAGCAACTACTAAATCGTGAATGATTGCAAATTTCTTATCTGGATGAAGTCTTAAAATTCTTCCCCTTCGCTGAACAAACTGCCTTGGATTACCCGTACTTGCACAAAAAATAGCAAGTTCACTCCTTGGAACATCAACGCCTTCATCAAGACACTTCATAGATGTAAGAACTTCAAGTTTTCCAGAAGCGAAGTCTGCAAGTATCTCATTTCGCTCCTTAATTCCAGAAACGAACTTTTTAACAGTCGTCGTATCGCTTACTTCTTTAACAATCTGTGTGTACTCATCAATCAAATGATCTGCTTCAACATCAACAGGAAAAGACTCAACGGAATCAAAAATATCAGCACTGTTGTCATCAGGACGACTTCCTTCTGGCACATAAACAAGAGTATATTTCAAATTCCCTTTTTCATTAAACCGCTCGTTAAGAATATTACGAAAAATCTCCTTTTTGTTTTTGGCTTTATGAATAATTCGCTTTCGTTTCAAGAGCAAGCTCATCAAAATTTCATCACCCTGTGGGAAAGAACTCTTGTCGTAATTGAAGAACTTAACCAATTTTAATGAAATTTTCATATATTCAGACATTTCTTCATCGGTAAGTCTTACAAGATGTGGATAGTAATAATACCGACATAAATATGGAGGATTATGATCTATGGCTTCCTGCATACTAAACTCAAAAGTATAATGTTCCTCTGCGCCAAAGAAACGCATGATTTCCCTATTACCCTTTTCGTCAAATTGTCTCTCTGGAGTGGCAGAAAGCCCTATTCTGCGTAAGAACTTAATTCCTTCAAGTCGATCCAAAATACGACCTGCTCCCATGTTATGCGCCTCATCAGCAATTAACAATATCTGCTTGGTTGCTTTCTTATTAAAACCAACCAAATCATGGAATGTTGTTTCTCGCGCAAATGAAGCGTATGTTACAATAATAATGTACGATGGCTCTACACCAGAAAGATTAAACTCTTCTTTGGACTTTATATTATCAATCTCGTTTTTCCAATTATGATTTTTGGAACATACTTTGACTATATTTGAAAAATTAAATTTCTTGCATTCCTCTTCCCATTGGTCCACCAAAGTTATAGTCGGCACTAATATAATAGCTTTATAGAAGTGAAATTTCTTATATATATTCAAAAGACAATTAAGAGAAGTCAGCGTTTTTCCCGTTCCAGTTGCCATAGCAAACAAGCCCTTTTGTTTGTTGGCTTTCCAGTTCTCATATGCTTGCTTTTGATATTCACGTGGCTCAGAATAGGGGAACCTGGGTTCTTCTACCAATGCTTCATTTACATCACTGCTCCGATTCTGGCTATTTACAATACTTTCAACTTTCTCTTTTGCTCTCGCCAATACACACCGAATACTTTCTGGCAACATGGCACTATCTTGCAGTCTTTTCTTTATTATTTTCTGCTCATCATCAAGAAGTTCCTTAATGTCTTTGCTTTGAAAGTTTTCTTTTATGGCCAACTTCACCTTTTCGGCATCAAGATACATTACAGTATTATCTTGACCATTGAAAGTCTTCTCAAAGTCTAAAGATATATCTTCAATTTTGCAAATGTCACTTTGTCCATCCCAATCACAGAATGCTGTAATACTTTCTATATTAGAAATTAAAGCTGTCCTTGAAAAATTACATGACCCGTCAAATGCAACTCGATTCAATCCGTCAAAGAATATACCACACTTAGAGTGTGCTATACCCGTTCCATCCTTTGGGACTATAATTTTAAATTCAATGCGTTCATTTCGTATTAGCCAAGATAGACATTCAAAAAAGTGCTTGTTACGTTCAGACAATGTATTCTTGACTTCTTTGATATTTTGTAAATCGAAAAACGGAACATTCAGATCTGATTCGGCAACAATCATAGCATCTCTATCTTCTTCATAAAGAATGTCATTTATCACGAAACGCATGCGTCCTCCATTGTAAAGGAATGAAGCAAAACTGTCAGACAAGACATTAATTGCTGAAGAAGAAAAGAATCCAAGTTTCAAATCAAATTGTGTTGAATTACATAATGCCTCCGAGAAGAAACCAATAGGTTCCCACTCTGTCCGAGACTTGAATCTTCTACTTTTTGGCCAAAGAACATTTGTTTTCAACATGATTAGTTATATAAAACAATTCGTACACATAATATCATCGCCAAGGATATCCACTAGGGTAGTTCCCTTATTCATTTCCTTATTTGCCTGTTGCCTGCGTATTATATCAAGTTTAATTTGGCGGATACGCTCTGGCTTTATAAGGTCGGCAAGACTCTCATTCTGATTCCACGTGTAGCCATCTTTCTCAAATTCCATTGCTTGCTTATAAAGATCTGGATGCTGCTCGTAAAGCCATATCCATTCTATTTTCTGTTGAAAAAAACAGAAATAGCAACCAGAGCGGCTTCGGCAATAAGTACCCGTCTTACCGTCAACCTCAAAAGGAATCTCTTCGTAATAAGCTGGTACCCCAACGCCACTTTCGCGAAGCAATCGAAAGATGTCATCTTTCACCAATACATCTGTATTATCAAGTAAGGGAAATTTCTCAAGTTTACCCACTGGATAGTCAGTAGTTTTCAAAAACTCGAAAACAGCATGATTGAAAAGTTTCACATCATAATCAAGGAGAGCATTCATCTTCTTAGAGTAGTAAAATGTCTTTGTGATAGGTCGTTTTACTGTTTCAAGTATCTCATCACGCAGAAATCCATCAGGAGTGAGTCTATCGTATATATCAACTATCTGATCAAGGTTATCTTTATGTAGAAACTTATTGATGACATCAAGACTCCAGATGTTCTTACGGAAGGGAAAAACTGCTTGTATATTAGGTTTTGAGGAGATATAGCCGTCACGTTCTTCATCGCCACGAATGCCGACGTAAGAGACTGCATAATCATCACCGACATATTCCTCAAACTTATCGAGTTTCATCTTTTTCGTACACCAGCGAGCTTGTGGTGACGGAAGAAATCCACCCATTACTTTAAGAAAGTGGTGAAAAGGGGTTGGCTCAGTACTTCCTTCTGCAGCACGCAAACGTTCTATTTTACCGAGATAGGCTTCAAGACGATTGATGAGCGTTTCTGTCTCTGCCAGTTCACAGCCTGTATCAGAATTATAGTACTCAATCTTAAGAGATGGATACTTTTGCTTTAGATAGATAGCAAGTGCTGCACTATCCTTTCCTCCAGATATTCCAAGTATATGTCTTACGTTCATTGTTTCATTTTCTTGTTAAGTATTGATAATAACGTGCAGATATCAACGTTTGCATCACCAGAAAGCACTTGAGCAATCTTGGCTTCTAGTTCTGCAGAACGTTGTTTGTCCTTCTCTGGCAGAATGTAAGTCTGGGCTCTAAACCTTGTACCACGGTTTGTTACCATATCAAAAGAATAGGCATCACTATTGTCGTTCTCATCTGTATTCTCAGAGATAGAGGAATATTTCTCACACTCTCGAAAAAAATAGACAAGGTCATCTGCCAGTTTATCTTCTTGCTCGTCACGAATGGCATCAAGTCGCTGATCTAAGATAGTATAACAGATGGACTGAAACCATAATGTGCGATTGTCATATTCTGTCATAGCGTGATGATAGAACTCACGTTGCTTGTCAGTAAGCAGATAGGTCTTTACGTTTGCAAGTCGTTTGCGTATCTCCTGTATGTATTCTGTATATTCACCTGACTCCAAATCAAAGCCATCTACAAGTCTTTCTTCCAGACGATCTATCAAGTGCGGATAACAGGTACGAAGTTCGCGAATAGCTCTTTGAATGATATCTCCATACTGGTTTATAAACTCTTTTTGCTTCAGCTTTTGCAAATCAAAGCCAAGAGCTTCAGGCAAATCCTCGAAGAAAGCCTTCTCAGGGTCTTTGGCAGTTGCGAGCACATCACGGAAACGCATCGTAGATTCATGATCAAACTTGCGAGTATGTTTTGTATAATCATTCAGCCTAACGTAGAAGCTGATAAAGGGTTTGATAGTCTCTATAAAGTTGGCATTAGTAATGGAAAATTCTTCACCGAGATTTACGAAACGACGATATTGGTTAAAGAAACCGAGTTTCACACCATCCATAGCAAACTTCTTAATCTCAAAGTCTGCAGGATGTTTCTGCAAGAGGTCAAAGAATTCCATATTTACCTCCGGAATATAGGCACCTCGTGAGGCATCATAAAGAGCAAAGTCTTGCCTTCTAATATATAAATAAGTAGGAATCCAGAAGTCGAGAAAACCTTGTTTCAATTTATAAGGCTGTACAGAAAGTAGCTTGATAAGTTCCGAAATCTTTCGAGCCTTATTTTCTGTTTTATCAAGAAAATCCTCACAGGCTTTCCACAGCGGAATTATCCCTTCGTTAGTTGGAGCATCTGCGAAATAACCATTCTGATGAAGCCCAGTATTCTTCAGAAGAGAATAATATATGGTCTTCTCTGGTGGAAACTTGTCTTCAGGAAAGCCAAAATCTAGCTCATTGTTGTGTTCAATGAGTGCAACGAGGTAATTCTTTTTTGCGGCAGATATGGTACCACTCAATTTGTGCTTGTTGAACAATTCGTTGTTCATTACAGGCGTCTCGCAATAAACTTCGTTGCAGACCATAGAAAGCAACTGGTTGAAATCACGGTGTGATTGAACTTTTTGCTCCATTCCTCTATATATCCAAACGACGCGGTTTTGATAAGCAAACAGGTTGTCGCTAATAGTTTTGTTAAGCAGGGATTCTTCATATTCCTTTAAGTTTTGAATCTCTTGCACAGCCACACGGTCTTCCTTATTAATGACACGCTCTAAAAGATATCTGTATTTATTGATATTATACAAATGATCAACAATATCTTCTGTATTGGTGAAGTATGCAAATATCAGAGCATGTTCTGAATCTGCACTCTTAGCTTTTATCTCTTTAAGAGCATTCTTAGAAGTAGAAAAAATCAATTCTATGTAACCGTCTGTATCTCCTGAGGGGGTGATTTCAAGCGGTTCTTCTTCTATACGATAATCAAAGAATCTAGGAGTTCCTTTCTGATAATAGTGAGCTTTGACAGGAGAAATACGTTTATTGAAGAAAACCCGTAGCTCATCGACAAATGCGACAGGGCGGGCAACCATCAGGCCTGCCTCTCGAATTTCAGCTTCCAAGTCAACATCTGTTCCTTCAAAAAGCATTAAGCGTTCTTTGTAGGCTGCATAACGAATAATCTTCTTAGCCTTTAATTGTTCAATTACAGCATCGGCGTTTTGAATATCCATTGCAAGACGAGCATATGTAGATATATCCTGTTCAGATAAACGAAATCCAGCCACACCAAAGAGGTTAAGCAGACCTATAGCCTTCACGATGTTGACAGCAGAAAGCATTTGTTCCTTGCTCTCCCATGACTGACCTTCTACTCTTTCTATAGAAACCTGCATGCTACTCCAACTCATGGAGTCAGCATTCGCATCTTTTAGGTAGCTATAGAAATTGTAAAGAATGTAATCATAAACATTTTGGAGGTTATATGTAACATTCTTACGCTCTTTAAATTCCGAAATAGAATTGCTCCCTTTAGATAAAAGGAAAGTAAATAGGGAACGCTCATTCTGACCATAACGCTGAATTGCGGTAGTTATGGCATAAGCCGAGAAGATGTCCAGCGGATACAACTGATTTACCACATCTTCAGAGAAGTCATCAGACACAAATCGTGTGTCTTTAGCTAATTGGTACACATCTCTAGCAGTTTGTGGCACAACAGTATTTCTCTCCTCTTGCAATTGTTGCGAAGCAAGTTGCAACAGTTGTTCTATTGGCTCAACAAAGGTTATCTCCTTAAATCTACCTTTAACTTTTGTCCATTCATTAGCTTGTTCCTCTTTTAGACCTTTTGCATATGAACTAAAATTCTGGTGAAGCGTAGTAAGAAGAAGAATATTGCGCGAAGGAACGTTGACAAATTCTGCCAATTTCTGCATAAAATACAATTCCTTCTCAGGGTTATTCTTTGCAGCATGCTCAAGTATCTTACCAAATTCGTCAATAACAATGACAAGAAATTTCTTCTTTAGTTGACAACTGTTGTAATATGTTTTTAATTCATCAAGAATACTACTACCATACACATTTAGCTTCTGGCTCAATAGTTTTGAGAGCTCTGCATAGTCGCCAACGATATTCAAAAATTCAAAGTTATTGACTGTATCTGAAAGATTACTCTTGTCAAGAAGGTATTTCTTGTTGCTTTTATTGAGCAAATCTGATTCGAGGGCAAGCAAAAAACTGGACTTTCCTGTGCCATATGTTCCAATGATGGTGAAACTATGTATGCCAGAACGAAAGTCTTTCACTATATTATGAATGGCTTTTTGAGCATTAGGCGTTACAATATATTGAGTCCCTTCCGCAAATCCGTTTTCTATGTTTGCTGATAGATTAAATGTTCGCATAATAATCGTCCAATACTTTAAATGGGTCCAACTCTCCAATAAACTGTACTTGCCGGATACCAGCAACATCGCTGTAAATCATATATTTAGAATATATTTTGGCAAGTTCTTTTAACATATCGATAGTTTCTGCATCATTCATACAGAACAGAAGTCCTAGTTGCTCATGAATAGTCTCATAGGCAATAGTGTTATCATTGTCTTTGAGATTCAGCAAACCGTACATAAACACTTCTTTAGTAACTTTTCTTTTACCTTCTACATTAAAATAATAATCTTTACCTTCTGTATTTTGTCGAATAAGGTCAAGATCAATGAGAATTGAAGAAAAATCTTCGTTCGAACAGACTTTACGCGGTAGAGAATAATTCTGAAGCAAGACGGCAACATCTTTCTTAACCGTATTTTCATTGAATAGATTCTGCTTGCTAGTTTCTATCATATGGAGTTTTACAAAAGTCAAAACTTGGTTACGGTCAAATTGAGCGCGTTCACGTTGTAATCCACAAAAGAACCAATTATAAAGTGTAGCCTCTCGCAAAAAAACAATATTGAAATGTAGTAACCATAAAGTAGCCAAATCTTCAAGATATTTATCTTTACCGGTATTATCATTAAATAGATAGGCACCTATTTTTGAAATACTACCATCAGGATTAGTAATGCCAAAGACTTTAAGCCAATAACGTATAGAAGCTACCATATTCTTGCCAACGCCAAGGGTTATTACTGCATCAGGACTATTGAAGTCATTCTTATTAGCAACGAAGTCATAGCCTTTCTTCAGCCACAACGTCTTGCATGGAAAAGATTCATGCCCAGAGAATTTATATGTTAATGCCATACTTATTTAATCTTAAAATTCTGTTACCTCCTCTTCAAGAAGTTCTGCAAACTCCATTAAACTACCGATGTTTGGTTGACAAGTATTTGTACACCATTTGGAAATTGTACCTGAGTCTTTGCCAAATTGTTTTTCCAACCACTTATTAGTTATCTTCTTTCTGCTAGAACAACTTTCAGCCGGTTCAAATATTTTTTCCTTACATTTAATTTCGCTTTAACATCAATGATGTATCAATAGTATATTACTCTAAAAGATACAACCAGCAGATTGGAAAGTATCTGAGAATGTGTAAATTAATGATTTTTTGGCACCATTCTCGGCTTATACCTCCATTTTTGGAAAGTAAAAGTAATTGTAATTTCTTGAATATCAAAATGTTCGATACAAAAACTTGTGAAAAACACCATTTTTTTGATGAGAAAAGGTACAAAAATAGGCATAATTACTTAATGTAGCTATTAATCATTAAATATGAAATATGTTCTTAATTAAATAGACTGGATCGGTAAATTCCACGATATTTTGGAACTCATCTACGCAAATCACGATTTTCAGCCCCTTTTTTCCTGGCAATCTTTTCAGTAAGGTCAAGCAATGAATAGAAATGCTCCTCGCTACGAACATTGAAAAGGTCGATATAGCAGATTCGGAGGTTGCTGTCCTGCGCCATCGCTAACTTTGCAGCCTTATTTACAAGTAAACTCTTACCCCAACGACGAGGAGATATAATAATTGTATTGATTAACGACGTAAAGCTCTGAAGCAGGTCGGCTGTTTCTTTCTCACGGTCGGTAAAATTCTTCTCGGTAATAATCTTTCCAAATATAAACAGAGTTTCCATAACGCTCTATTTTTGATTTCCAACACAAACATAATACATAAGACGTAACTACAAAAATTGTTGCAACAAAAAGTGTATATACATTTATTGTAGTATTTTAATGACCTGCATCGTTTTTATATAAATATCATGGCAAAGATTGTACAACCATAATGGGCTTGAGCATTTTTATAGAAACAATATATTGTTTGTTAGAGGTGAAATAATTTGAGAAGAAAATTATTTTGTGTTCTCTAAGGATAAAAACGTTCTCTGTCGACCATTCTGTCGGTATGGCAGTTCTTGCACTCGATAAGGCTAAATTTTACTCAATAACAATCTTATACTGCATAAAATGATACATATTTTGTGCAATAGGCATTGTTATTTAAATAAAAAAGTAATTTGTATTCAAGTTAGATTTCTTGCAGGCATAGCGGGCTATGTCAAGAATAAGCGGACAAAAAGACGGCTGAAAAACATGAATGCACAAAATAGATAAAACTGTGTGCAGGATAATGACTGATTTGGGTTAAAATCATCATTATCCGATTCTTCGTATTCTAACTCACAAGATGTATTGTTCGGGGATATTATGTCGTTCTATTTCGCCTTCAAACCGGCAGATATAAATAGAGCCTTGGGAACGAAACTTCGCTCGCCTTATCACGTAGGAAAAAAATACTATTTACGCCTATTTGCCGGGGGAAACTACGGAAGAAAATGTAAATTGTCGGGGGACTGGCTCTACTTTTCACCGCGTTCGGGCCACAGGGTGTAGTCTAAGGCGCGGTTGCTGTCGGGAGCAATCTCTATCGGAGCATTGTCCTGCCGTGCGTCGTCTGATGCCGTGGAACGGTTGTAGAGCGTAACAGCCACATAAGCAGTGAGCGCAGCAACAACTAATGCCAGCAATGCAACCACGATGCGCTGCCGGTTGTCTGTGCGCGGAAGCGACATCACGGCCGACATGTCTGCCGGACGCTCAGAGGCGTTGCGCCGGGTGCAGGCTGCGGCTATGCGGCGCAGATAGGCGTCGCCAGTAAGCCGGGCCATGTCTCTTACCACCATTCCGAACGAATAGATGTCGGCCTTTATGTCGGGCTTGGCGTCGGGCTGAAGCTGCTCCGGGGCGATGTAGCCCGATGAGCCGGCAGGACATTTCAGCACATTGAAATAATCGCTGTCCGACAGGCTGAAATCTATCAGCTTGGTGTTGTGGCCGTTGTGCGTTATCATTATGTTCGAAGGCTTCAGGTCGCGGTGTATTATCTGCTTGCTGTGTATGTATCCGAGCGCATCGGCCAGCTGCTCGGTTACTCTGCGCGCCATGTCGGGCGTCAGCGTCTTGCTGTCAATGAGGCTCTTCAGTGTGTCGCCGTCGATATATTCCATCACGATGACCGTGCCCAGCTCTGCCACCTCCTCCATGCTTATGGTGCGGCAGATGTGCGGATGGTCCATTTGCAGCCCAATCTCAAACTCCTTGGCAAGGGCCTGACGGTAGACGGGCGTGTAGGCAAAGTCGGGCTTCAGGCATTTCAGCGTATAGCGCTTGCCGAAGCGTGTAGCTGTCAGCAGGCGCGTATGTCCCGACCTCGACACATAGAACTCGCTTATGTCTCTGAAGGCGTTCTGCACGGGTATGCGCACGGCACTGTCCATCTCGCCGTCTATGTCGCTCATGTATCCTGAGGGGCTGTCGTCCAATATTTCGGTGTCTGAATTGTTCATTTCTCGATGTTGATGACGTTAATTATGGTTAGTCCACCGTTGCGGCCTGCCACAAAGGGCGCCGTGCGGCCGTCAGGTCGCTCGATGTAGGGCAGATAGAGCGGCTGCTCCTTGATGAAGCATCCTGTGACGAAGCTGTCGCCGGGCACGAGCTTGCTGTTCTGCGACAACACCACCTCATAGCGGCTCTCGCCCACGTAGCGCAGACGCACCAGGCGGTTAGGGCTCCAGCCTATCTCCACCTCCGTTCCGGCATCGAGCTCGTTGCTGATGAGCTGCTTGGCGTTGAAGAACGACGAGTTGTAGCGTGTGCTTGTCTTGAGCCACGAAACAAAGGCGTAATAGTTGGCATGGCCAAGATATTGGGCCAGGATGTCGAGCGTAAACATGCGCGGCTTATGGCTGTCGTTGACATATCCCCAGAGCCTCTTGAGCGTCGACGCCGACACGTTCTGTCCGGTGTCGTGGCTCAGATGAACCGAAAACTCCTCAAAGTCGGTTGTCGTGCCGAGCGTCTTTCCATATTTCTGTTCAATGAGCAGCTTCAGCTCCTCTATTTCAGGTGTATTCATTGTCATAAACTTAAATGCTGTTTTGTTTGTAAATGAGCAGCACGCGTCATTCCTCCACGATGGTGCCGAAGCGCTTCCAGCTCGAGTCGGCACGATAGAAGTTGCGCCGTCCCTTGGGCACGTGCAGCGTGCATGTAGGCAGAAAGTCGGGCGTGCTGGTCAGGGCGTTGCTGTTGCACACGGGCGGATACTGTGCGTCGACATACAGATGCTCGAGCGGACAGCCGTCGAACACATAGTCGGATATCAGCTCTGTGGCTGCACCGAGGCGCACCGTGGTGAGCTTGTCGCACTTCTGGAAGGTGGCTGTGGGTATGAGTCTAAGCCCTGACGGCATGACCACCTCCTCTACACTGCTGTCGTAGAACACGGCCTGCCCTATCTCCGTGAGGTTGTCGGGCAGGGTGAAGCGTGTTATGTGGCAGCCCTGGAAGGCATAGTCGCCTATGGCCTTGACGGTAGACGGCAGCGTATAGTCGCCCTGCTTGCCTATGGGGAACCACAGTATCTCTGTGGCACCGGCGTCGAACAGCACTCCGTCTATGCTGCTGTATGCAGTGTTGGCGGCCGACACGTTGATGGCGGCGAGCGCCGTGCAGCCCGACGACGGACTGATGTCGGTGGCTGATGCCGGTATGGTTATCTCTCTGAGCGCCGTGCAGTTCATGAAGGCGTCTTTCTCTATCTTAACGGCATCGGAAGGCAGAGTAACGCTTGTAAGCAGGGTGCAGTCGGCAAAGAGGCCGTAACCCACTACATTATTCTCGGTGTATCGCGACGAGCCGTACACTCCTCCGCCCTCCACGATATGGGCGTCGGCCATGTTTACCTGTGCAAGGCGACCAGCCGTGGCAGAGCCGTCGATGTCGCGTCCCATCATCTGGCGCAGGCACCGCAGGTCGTCGCCGTTCATAGGGCCGGCAATAGACAGCGTAGTATACTCGTATTTGCTGTCGCCCATAAGTTCTTCAAACTCGCCCGCATCGGCCAGCAGAACGGCGTCAGACGTGGTTATGGTCAGCGCCTCGCCCACGCTTTCGCCCTCGCCGTTGGCGGCGTAGGCCTTTATCTCGTAGGTGGCGTTCTGGCGCAGTCCGCCTATGCGCACCCTCATGCCAACGCCTTCGGCGCCCGGCGTCTCAGCCTCTACGCTCTGCGTGTCGCCCGTCTCAATGTCGGTTACGTAGCATCCCGTGGAGGTTATAGTCTCGTTGCCGTCGTCCGTTATTTCATATTCTACAATGACGCTCATTGGGCCTTGGCTCAGCACTGTCGGCACGCCCACCGTTGGCCTGTCGTTTGGCACGGTTACAAAGGTCATCGTGTTGCCATGCAGCTCCACGCGGCCATTGGTAGCATGGAGTCTGTAGTAGTACATCGTGCCCGGCTGAAGCCCCGTCAGCTGCATCTTCACCTTGTTGCCGTCGGGGGCAAGCACGCCTGTGGTGTGGTCCATCTGGTCTGTCGTGCCGTATCTGAAGCGCAGCTCCGGCATGTCGGTGCTTCCCTGCAGCACCACCTCGCCTGCGATGACGGCCTCTGTGCGCGTTACGCCCGAAGCCTCACCCGTTACGAGGCGCGGCTCAAAGTTATCCGGAGCCTCATCGCTGCTGCATGCGGCCAGCGTAAGCAACAGCGCTATCAGTGTGGTGAGTGATAATATCCTTGTCTTCATCTTTTGCCAATGTTAATGCCTACACCTATGCAGCCCTGCCACTGGCGTCCGGCTATGGTTACGGCAGATGCCGACACGCTTATCCGTCCGAACGACAGCATCACGCCAAGCTCGGCTGCGAGGCCCTTGTGTGTCAGGCCGTCGTTGAGCGCAAGTCCGCCTCCTTCGCTCTCAGCCAGCTCCCATGCCGTGGCCGTGCGGCCATAGCCAATGCCCTCAAACAGGCTGACCATGCGCCCGAGGCGGTGTATCGCTCCGGCCGTAAGGGTGTATGTCGAATGGCGTGTCTGTCCTGTGTAATATGGTTTTATGCTGCTTCCGTCGGTAAATCCTTCCTTGTCGCAGGTGGTTACGGTCTTGCCTATGCTGCGAAGGTCGGCACTTGCATGAACGAAGAAGCCATGGCGGCGCATTAATGCCACCATGACACCCCACGAAGGTCCGTTTTCGTGCATCGAAACTGTAAACAGGGCATGAGTCCTGAGCGGCAGCTTCGGCCGCCGCTTCTTCACGGCTATTGTGTCGACGATAGTCTTTGTCAGCACAATAGTGTCGTGCTTAAGGGCTATGTCAGGCTTGGGCGAGTTGATGACCATCTCGTAGGTCATGTGACTCTCGAGCGGTTTCTCAAACTTATAGTCGCGCATGACGCCCCATTCAGGATGTTTTATGGTAATCTTTTTTGTGCCTTTGGGCAGATAAAGCCATATCTCGCCTACATTGTCCTTACGCATGACAATGCCCAAAGGCGACGAGAAGGCATACTCGGGCGTGGCCGTAACCTTCAGCAGGGCGCAAGCCTCGTCGTTGAGGTCGCGCACCGGAGTGATAAAGGCGCTCACGTCGTTGGGCAAGACGCGAAACTTAGTCACGCTGAACTGCTGTGCCAGGGCCGTGCCGCAGCCTGCCATGCAGAGCATGAGCGTCAGCAGCAGTGCCTTTAACGTGCGTATATGTAACATCTTGCCTGTCATATAGGTTTGTTTAAAGTGATAATGTCGTTTGTCTTAGCTTAACTTGTCTTTAGTTACTCCAGGTTGAAGTCTCTGATGTTCATCACTTCGTTATCATCGCTGATGGTCTCTGTCGGCTGCCATGTGCGCACATGTATCAGCGGCATCGACTCGTTGCGGAAGTCCCAGAGCAGGAAGAGGTAGCCGTCGTCAGCATAGCGGTCGCTCTTGTACTGCTGGCGGAGGCTGACGCCGTAGATGCCGTCCATGGTTGGATGGCGCATTATGCGGAAGTCGGAGAACTTTACGCTTATGTTCTTGCTGGCGGCAAAGGCCTTGCTTAGCCGCGATATGTATTCTTTCTTGGTGCGGATGTTATACTCAACGCGCGACGCCGGCATAAACTTGCCTTCGCTGCCGGCCTTGGTCTTGACCACGTTGCCCACGATGATGAGGGCCTGCTCGCTGAACACCTGGCGCAGAAAGTCGATGTCCTTGGTGGTGTAGGCCATGCGGAAGTGTTCGCAGTAGTTGAGTATCACGCGACGGCGCTGAGCGTCGTCAACTGACAGTTTGCCTGCAAGGATCTTGGCAGCCTCCTTATAGAAAGGATTGCTGCGTGCCATTTGTTTCAGGTCACCGTCGGTCATGCTGCCCGACCTGTCTGCCTTGCCGCTATTCTGTCCGCCTTCGTATGTGCTCTGTCCGGGTGCCTGCGCCATAGTGCTGCTCTCCTCTTGCTCAACCGTAGAGGGTATGCCGGTGCCTGTGCTGAAGAACGTCACGTTGCCATTGCGGTCGACAAATCCCTCGCGGCCTGTGCCGTTCTCGCGGAAGCGCAGCTGTCCGTTGCGGTAGCGCACGTCGAACATGCAGTTGCGCAGCGGTATTGCGAAGAGCAGTCTGTCGTTTTCGTCTACCACAGCAAAGGTCTCATATCCCTTGCCGTCAACGCGGCCAACAAGCTCGAGCCCCTCATGCAGCCCGTATCTGTTGATGTTTTTTTTGCTGTCAGTCTGTCCGAGGGTGGGCTGCAGCCCCAAAGCCACAGCCACACCCCCTAAAATGAGAGTTAGTATGGATAGTATATATATTGTCGCTTTCATTCAAGTTGATAACCGGCAAGACTATTGCCAACCGACAATCTCGCCTCCTATTTCAATTTTAATCTGTTCAGGGTTGCCTGATATGATGAAGTTTACAAGGTGTTCCGTGCCGGGCTTAAACTGGAACGTGCTCTCGTAGAGATACGACACGCCGTCCATCACAACCTCTATCAGCGGCATGCGGTTGGCCACGCGCTGAGGCACTATTATGGCCGAATAGATATAGCTGCTCATCTGTCGGGCCCTTATCGTGGTGCCGTTGCCCCTTACATATTTTGTGGCAACGCCGGCACTAAGGTCTATGGTCGACTCAGGCACAGTGTTGTGCACATACACCTCGGCGTATGTAGGCATCTCGCCCTCAAAGTCCTCGCCCTTTATCAGGCGTATGGTGAGCTTGCTCATTATGTGCTTGAAGGCCAGGGTTACGGGAGAGTTTGACGCGCTGACGTTGTTGGTCTGTGCATACAGGAAGTCGCTGGCCTCATAGCCGTCGGCCGTGCTCTGGTCGGTCTGCACGCTGAAGGGCAGGTCCTCGATAGAGCTTACGGACGTCATGTAGGGATAATAGGCGTAGAAATTGTACGTGCCTTCATCCCAATAGAGCGTGCGGCTTGCGGTCCATGAGCTGCCGCTGCACGTCAGCGGCTCGTTGTTCACAAGATTGCCGCCTATCTCGAGGGGCTTGTCGGTGCTGCTTGCGAACAGACCTATCCTGTCGCCGTTCTCGAATCCCGAGTCGGTCACCCTTGTGCGCTGTGAAGGATGAGTCACCTCAAACCTCATGGGCGTATGCCTTGCGTCTACCGGTGTGTCGTCTTCCTGGCTGCATCCGGCTGCTATCAGCGCAACAAGTGCAAGACCTATATGTATAATACGCTTTTTCATCGTCTTTATTATTTAATTTACTTAAAAATTTATACTAAAATAGCATTTTTCACGTTATCCACAATTTCAGTTTCATGTTTTTATCTGTGGCGGCGTGCCTTGCGCATGTTGCTGAGCGGACTGCCCTTATGTATCTTGGGCGGCATATGCTGTCCGTGCCCGACGCTTACAGAACCGACACCCATGCCGCGGGTGACGATGCCTGCATCACGTTTGTCGTTGGCAACAAATTCCTCGAACGAGAATGTCTCGCCGGCATAGCGTTTGATACGCCTTACGATGCTCTCGCGGCTTATTGTGCTGTAATAAGGAATTTCGTTGTTCATGCATGAATTCTGCTCTGAACGGAACACGCCGCGACTGTGCATAAATCCGCCTTCATAGATGTCAACAACATCGCTGTATCGGCTGTCGGAAATAAGGTGGCTCCATGGCACTTCGTGCATCTTGCCCGTAAGCGACAGGTTGTCGTACCAACCGAGCGACTTTGCCCAGTTGATGGCGTCTACATGGCCGCAGCACGTGCAGTTGCAGAAGTCGATGAAGGCGTTATGGTAGATATACTCGTCGCCAAGTTTGCCGAAGCCGTGGCCGCCTGCCTCATGCTGTATCACTCCGCGGGTGTCGAGCGGATAGCCATAGGTGCTCCGCGGACAGAAGGCTATAGCCGAACCATCCTCCCACATCTGGCAGATGCCGCCGTATTCGGTAGTGTTGGGCACAATGATTATCAGCGTCTGGTTCAGGTTGTTCTGATTTACAGTCGGTGCGTTAAGCGCATAGCTGAATATCTCGTCATAGTCGGCACGCAAGCCGACACCACTGGTGAATGTTGTGCCGAAACGGTTGTAGCGTATGGTGTTCACCGTACCTATACCGCTCTCGTTAGACATGGCAAAACCAATGTAGATGTTAAAGTATTTTGAGTATGTCTTATAAGGTTCTATGGTTATAAGATATTGTGCAGCCTCTTTCAGGGCAGGAAGACAGTCGCCTTCGGCAATGTCTTTGGCGTTGTATCCGTCGCCTATAATCACAACGTTTATTCCGCCGGTATTGCCTCGTGTTGCCTTCTGCAGCGTCAGCCACTCGTCTTCACCATAAATGTAGTCATACTGGCTTACACTGCACGTATGGGTATAGTCTTCATTTTTCAGCTTGAACACCACTTCGCCGGTTCTGTTGCCGGCACCTTTCGACAAAGTGTTTATACTTATGGTCACCTCCGTCTTGCCTTTGCCGCTCATTGGCGACAGTTCACACCAGTCGGGCTTGCTCTCCACTTCCCATTCGCCTTCAGCATCCAGCACCAATGTCTGCGTATGTCCGTTGTTCAGTGCGCATACCGTAGACGGACGGCATACCAATTCATGATGGGCGGCAATGCGCTTGAAGTCGCACCATCCCGGTGCCGCCTGATACTGGGCTATGGCACTTTCGGGCACTTCAAGCGTGAAGTTATCCTTGGCAACACCTTCAAAAGCCGTGCCTTCAACATAGGCAGGCATTTCTCCCTTACATACAATAGAACCTATGCCGTAGCACTCTTTAAAGGCGCCATCTCGCACACTTTCTATACCTTCTGGAAAGACAATTCCTTCCAAAGAACGACAATTAGCAAAAGCCTCTTTGCCAATGCTCGCCACATCCTGCGGAATTTCGAGTGTTCCCATCAGGCGCCAGTTTCCGTAAAAGGCATCTTCGCCTATATAAGTCAGTGAACTCGGAAGTGACAATACGCCAGAAAAATCACATCCAGAAAAAGAATAGTCACTGATAACATTCAGTTCTTTAGGTAATTTCAAGTCGCCGCGCAAATGAGTACTCTCAAATGCAGCCTCTTCTATAGCCGTTATTCCATCATGCAGCTGTAAATTACCATTAAATCCACTTATTGCAAAACATTCCCTAGGAATAATTTTAACACCTTGAGGAATTATGAGATTTCCTGTCAGATTCTCGCAATACATAAAAGCTTCCATTCTGATTTCTTTTAGATTATCAGGCAAATGCAGACTACCATATAGTCCAGAACATCTTACAAAAGCTTGCTCACCAATAAATTCCAATGACTCAGGCAGAATAAGTTCACCGACAAATTTACAATTACTGAAAGTACCATTAGACCAATTAGACTCGAATCCATTACCAATTTTTTTTAGTGTTGATGGAAGGGAGAGTGAACCGTTGAATGCACAGTCACCAAATGCTGCAGTCTTGACTTCTGTTACACCTTCTGGAATTATAAGAGAACCTGTCAGATTTTTACAGTTTTCGAATGCGCAACTATTTATAATCTTCAAAGTGTCTGGCAATACAAGTCTGTTCAAACTGTTCTTTCCGGCCATGGCACCCTCTGGTATCTCATCCTCGTCATACGTCCTTGGTTGTAAACTTCCTGAGCCATAATGCAATTTGACATCAGTGCGGGCTATCTTCACATTTTTCAGGTTGAGAGCCTGTAGTGATGTCATTTCGTCTCTCATAAAGTAGAAGTCAACTCCGTTTATCTGTCCCGTTATCTTCAGGTTCTTCAGCTTTGTATAGTCCTTGTTGGCAGCAGTGATAGCGTCTTTAAGATGACCGGGGGTAGAGTTGATTATGACATACTCTTTTGCCGTGGCGTTATGGCTTACGAGGTCGTTCTCCCATGGCGTGATGCTCTCGCTTACAAGTGTGAGGGCATATTGTCCGCTTACAGACTTTTTATCAACGCGGATTGTAAAGTTACTCATCTTTCCTGCCGTATACGTAAACGCCTCGTTCTTACTGAACTTATAAGGTATTCCGCCGATGGTTATGCTGAACAGCGTGGCGCCTGCCGGTACGGTCTGAGGCACAACTATTGCACGCCACTCGTCGCCTACGCGTGCCGGCATTGTTGATGTCTGCTCTATGCCGCCGCTTGCCTTTACAGTTCCGTCAGCAAGGTTTATCGTAGCCTCGCGTATCAGGTTGGTGGCTAGTACCACACGCTCTGTCTGCTCCCATTCGCCGTCGGCAAAGCCTGTACCCTTTGTGAGGGTTACACGGGCGTTGGCCATGCGGTGAGCCATGGGCAGGCGGATAACCTTATCTGTCGGAGCCACGTCAGCCACCTTACCCCACAGAAAGTCGCTGGCCTCATAGCCGCCCATTGTGCCGTCTTCCGATGGTTTGCTCTGGTCGCGCTCTACGGTGAACGGATAGGCGTCTATGCTCTCGGGACTGCCGAAGGGATAATATCCGTATATGTCCACGTGAGTGTGGTCGTCTTTCCAATAGATATCATAGGCCGAGTTCCATTTATAGGCTGCTTCGTCGAACGTATGGCGCACGTTGTCTGCCCTGTTGCCGTTCAACTGCAGTGTTCCCGGCGTGTTGCCGTTGTAGTCGACAATATACACGCCCATCACGTCGCCGTCGGCAAAGCCATTGTCGTTTACTCTCGTAACCGCCAGCTGGTCAATCTCGCCCGACAAAGTTATCTTCTTTCCGTTGCCGCGACCTGTGTCGTCAGTAAACAAATCATCAGAGCATCCTGCCAACAGGTGGCAGAATGCTAATATATATATTAAAATTTTGTATTGGTTCTGTCTTCTCATAATCTTATGGCTTTATCATTTGTTTAAGACTTTAGCCGCCATCCATATAGACCCGAACGTGGTCAGCGTCTGTGCCTGCGCGCTTTCCTTATGCTCTTTAGCGGACTGCCCTTATGTATCTTGGGCGGCATCTGTCGTCCATGATATGTTGATGTTGAGCCTACGCCGCGTGTGGCACTGACTGCACTGCTTGCGTCAGTCTTGTCGTTGGCCACAAATTCCTCAAACGAGAATGTCTCGCCGGCATATTTCTTTATTCGCCTTACTATACTCTCGCGGCTTATGGCGTTGAAGTACGGCACATTGTTGTTCATGCACGAGTTCTGCTCTGAACGGAACACGCCGCGACTGTGCATAAATCCGCCTTCATAAATATCTACAAGATTGCTGTATCGGCTGTCGAATATCAGATGGCTCCATGGCACTTCGTGCATCTTGCCCGTAAGTGACAGGTTGTCGTACCAGCCGAGCGACTTTGCCTGATTAATAGCATCCACATGAGAACAACACGAACAATGACATGCGTCGATGAAGGCATTGTGATATATATACTCATCGCCAAGTTTGCCGAAGGCATGGCCTCCTGCCTCATGCTGCAAAACTCCACGCGAGTCGTAAGGATATGCGTCTGTGCTGCGCGGACAGAAGGATATAGCTGAACCGTCTTCCCACATCTGGGTTATGCCGCCGTATTCGGTAGTGTTGGGCACAATGATTATCAGCGTCTGGTTCAGGTTGTTCTGATTTACAGTCGGTGCGTTAAGCGCATAGCTGAATATCTCGTCATAGTCGGCACGCAAGCCGACACCACTGGTGAATGTTGTGCCGAAACGGTTGTAGCGTATGGTGTTCACCGTACCTATACCGCTCTCGTTAGACATGGCAAAACCAATGTAGATGTTAAAGTATTTTGAGTATGTCTTATAAGGTTCTATGGTTATAAGATATTGTGCAGCCTCTTTCAGGGCAGGAAGACAGTCGCCTTCGGCTATGTCTTTGGCGTTGAATCCATCACCTATAATCACAACGTTTATTCCGCCTGTGTTGCCTCGTGTCGCCTTCTGCAGCGTCAGCCACTCGTCTTCACCATAGATGTAGTCATACTGGCTTACGCTGCACGTATGGGTATAGTCTTCATTTTTCAGCTTGAACACCACTTCGCCAGTTCTGTTGCCGGCACCTTTCGACAAAGTGTTTATACTTATGGTTACTTCCGTCTTGCCGTTACCGCTCATTGGCGACAGCTCACACCAGTCGGGCTTGCTCTCCACTTCCCATTCGCCTTCGGCATCCAACACCAATGTCTGCGTGTGTCCGTTGTTCAGTGCGCATACCGTAGACGGACGGCATACCAACTCATGATGGGCGGCAATGCGCTTAAACTCATTCCAGCCGGTGGCTGTCTGATATTGTGGAACAGCCGACTCAGGCACTTCAACCGTAAAATTATCCTTTGGCACGCCATCGAAAGCATTGCTGCCAATATAAGGAGGTATTTCTCCTTCACATACGATAGAGTTTATGCCGAAGCAACTTGAAAAAGCTCCTTGACGAATACTTTCAACACTTCTAGGAATAATTAATCCTTGCAATCCTGAACAATAGCTAAATGCGTTATCTCCTATAGTTTGTATTTTATCAGGAAACTCCAAAATTCCAGACAACCGACTATTTTCATTAAAAGCATTATTACCAATTGACAATAAACTCTCAGGAAATTTTAAATTACCTGAAAAAGAACAACCGGTAAAGGCACCATCGCCAATTTTTGTAAGACCTTTAGGAAGTATAAGTTCTCCTTTAAAATCATTATTACAAAATGCCATACTCTCTATTTTTGTAATGCCATCTGGAAGATAAAGTGTGCCATTAAAACTACAATTGCCAAAAGACATTCCTGATATTTCTTTAATTTTTTGTGGTATTTTTAAATCACCTCTTAAATTTGTGCAAGAATTAAAAGCGCAAGCTCCAATATACGTCAAATTATCTTGAAGACTTAAATTACCATAAAATCCATTGTTATATTCAAATGCGTTAGCACCTATATATTGTAAATTTATGGGAAGAATTAATTGACAAGTAAAATCACAGCTATGAAATGCAGAACTAGCAATATATTTTAAAGTATTAGGCAAAGACAAATCCCCTTTTATACCTCTACAAAAGGCAAATGCGCTGTATCCAATACGTGTTACACCTTCAGGTATCATCAATGATCCACTAATATTTATACAATTTGAAAATGCACGTTCAGAAATAGCTTCAAGTTTATCTGGAAGCACTAGATACAACAATGACGACTTACCTTCCATTGCTACATAAGGTATCACGCCCTCTTTTTCTACATTATCACTTATCCCATTCCATTCTTGTTCCCCAAATTTTCCATACACTTTGACATCCTTCAAATTCAACGCCTCGAGCTGAGTCATCTCATTTTTCATAAACTCAAAATCTGTTGCGTCTATCTCTCCTGTTATCTTCAGGTTTTTCAGCTTTGTGTAGTCTTTGTTGGCAGCAATTATAGAACCTTTAAGATGTCCGCGTGTAGTGTTTATCACAATATACGCCTTGCCTTCGGCGTCGTGGCTTACGAGGTCGCTCTCCCATGGCGTGATGCTCTCGTTGACGAGCGTAAGAGTGTATTGTCCTGTTTCGGCTTTCTTGTCAACACGGATTGTGAAGTTGCTCATCTTTCCGGCCGTATAGGTGAATGCCTCGTTCTTGCTGAACTTATAAGGTATGCCGCCCACGGTTATGGTGAACAGCGTTGTGCCTGCCGCTACTGTCTGAGGCACAACTATGGCGCGCCACTCGTCGCCTACTCTTGCAGGCACTGTGGCCGTAGGCTCTACGCTGCCTTTGGCTTTCACCGTTCCGTCGCTAAGGTTTATCTTTGCCCCTCGAATCAGGTTGGCCACGAGCACAGTGCGCTCTGTCTGCTCCCATTCGCCGTCGGCAAAGCCTGTGCCCTCGGTAAGTGTTACGCGGGCGTTGGCCATGCGGTGGGCCATGGGCAGACGTATTACTCTGTCAGTCGGGGCCACGTCGGCCACCTTTCCCCACAGAAAATCGCTGGCCTCATATCCGCCCATCACGCCGTCCTCCGAAGGCTTGCTCTGGTCGCGCTCCACGGTGAACGGGTAGGCGTCTATGCTCTCCGGACTGCCGAAGGGATAGTATCCGTAGACGTCAATGTGTGTGTGGTCATCTTTCCAGTAGATGTCGTAGGCAGAGTTCCATTTGGCGTTGGCGGCGTCGTATGTATGGCGCACGTTGTCTGCCCTGTTGCCGCTCGGCTGCAGAGTGCCGGGCGTGTTGCCGTTATAGTCGACAATATACACGCCCATCACGTCGCCGTCGGCAAACCCGCTGTCGTTTACTCTCGTAACCGCCAGCTGGTCAATTTCGCCCGACAGTGTTATGCGGTTGCCGCTGCCGCGGCTTTCGTCTCCGCCGAAAAGATCGTCAGAACAGCCTGCCAATAAATGACAGACTGTGATTATATATATTAAAAGTTTGTATTGGTTGCTTTTTATGGTAATCATCTGCAGACTTTATTTAATGGCGTTAAATTTTTACATGCTACATTAGTACAACCGACCTGAAACATTATTCTGCCGTTCCGCCATTATCTGTGCCGTCGTCTTCCCAATCATCTATGTCGACGTTTATTCCGTTGCTTGTCTTGCTCAGCGTCACGGTGAATTTGTGGCGCTTGCCGCTCTCAAATGTGAATGCCTTCTGCAGGTTATAGTCGCGGCCGTCAACGGTTACAGTCACCAGGTTGCCCTGTGCCACTGTCTGCGGCACTATTATGGCCTTGTAGCTTCCGTTTTCTTTCAGCGGTGTTATGCTTGTGGCTGTTCCCATGGGCGTAACGGCTTTTGTTGCAAGGTCTACCGTGGCCTGTGTCTTTATGCCGTTTATCTTCACGCTTACTGATGCTGCGGCCAGGCTCTCGTCGGTAAATCCGTTGCCTGCCGCCAGATTTATCAGCATCTGGCTCATCACGTGCGATGCAGTTATGCCAACGGCAGCCTCTGTGGGTGCCACGTCTTTTGTAATTCCCACAAGCAGGTCGGATGCCTTATAGTCGCTTGTGTTGCTCTGGTTGGCCATCGTGCTGAACGGCATTGCGTTTACCGATGTCAGCGACGGCGTGTAGGGGTAGTAGAGATAGAAGTCGGCGTGTGTGGTCTCGTCTTTCCAGTATATCTGTTCGTCAGGAGTCCATGTTCCGCTGTATGTAAACCTCATGTTGTCAACATGGTTGCCTACCGGCTGCAGCGTTCCCGGTGTTCCGTCGGCATTATGGTTCACTACGAACAGACCTATCCTGTCGCCGGACTCAAATCCGTAATCTGTGGCTCTCGTGCCGTCTACGCTCTCCATCGTAGTGCTTATCTTTATAGGCACGGCGTGGGGCGACGGCGGGTCGATTTCGCCTTCATCTCCGTTGTTTTCACTTGATGAACATGCGCAGAATGCAAGTGCGGCAGTCATCCATATAAGTATATTTTTCTTAATCATACCCAACAGTCTTTATAAGGTTTATCGTTTGTGAGTGCAAAGATACGCCAAAAGCAAACGCAAAACAAGTTCACAATGGTTCACAAACTTAAAAAAATGAATATTTAATATGTATGAGCGTCAAAAACGGATGTTTTATGGACATTTTACCATAAAATAAGACAGAAATTCATGTTTTTTATGTGCACGCATAAACAGCAGCTGATACCGATGCGTTTTCTGTCTTCAGCGAAAATTGTGTATATCCGCATAACAATAGATAATATCAGGAGGCGGCTCGGCAAGACAAACTCAAAAAAAGTGATTTTTTGTTTTGCAATGCACCCGCCTTTCACTATATTTACATAATATAGGAGGCGGCTCGGCAAGGCAAACTCAAAAAAAGTGGTTTTTTGTTTTGCATTGCACTCGCCTTTCACTATATTTACATAATATAGTAGGCGGCTCGGCAAGGCAAACTCAAAAAAAAGTGTTTTTTGTTTTGCATTGCACTCGCCTTTCACTATATTTGCATAATGAACGGGCGGACTTCCGCCGTATAAGTCAACCATACATAGAAAGGAAAGACGCAAAGATGAAATATCCAATAGGAATACAGAGCTTCGACCGGATTATAGAAGACGGCTACGTTTATGTAGACAAGACGGACATGATTTACGACCTCACGCATGAGGGCGGAATCTACTTCCTGAGCCGTCCGCGCCGTTTCGGAAAGAGTCTGCTTGTGTCTACGCTGAAGAACTACTACCTTGGCCGCAAGGATCTTTTCAAGGGTCTTGCCATCGACGGCATGGAGAAGGAGTGGAACGTTTATCCTGTGTTCCATGTTGACTTCAACGGCGGAAACTTCACAAATGCGGGCGAACTTGAGCAGAAACTCAACTTCTGTCTGTCGGAATGGGAACATCTTTATGACATGCCTGTACGTCAGAACGAGCTGGGCTACGGCGACCGCTTTGTTGAGATTTTGCGTACTGCCCACGCCAAGACAGGCCGCCGCGCTGTGGTGTTGATAGACGAGTATGACAAACCGATACTCGACGTGCTCGACATGAGCCGCGAGCTTGAAGACCGACACCGCAACGTTCTCAAGGCCTTCTACTCCGTGTTCAAGGGAGCCGACGCCCATCTGCAGTTTGTCCTCCTAACGGGCGTAACCAAGTTCTCGCAGGTCAGCGTGTTCAGCGGCTTCAACCAGCCCAAGGACATCAGCATGGACGCACGCTACGAGACGCTGTGCGGCATAACGCAGGATGAGCTTGAGCATTATTTCAGCAGTCCTATATCCGACCTTGCCGTTGAATACCAATGCACTCCGGATGAGATGCGCCAGCGGCTCAGACGCCAGTATGACGGCTATCACTTCAGCAAGCGTATGACAGGCGTCTACAATCCTTTCAGTCTGCTCAACGCTCTTGACAGTCTTAGCGTTGACGACTATTGGTTTCGCTCGGGCACTCCTACCTATCTAATCCGCCTGCTTGCACACTTCAACGAGAACATGAACGAACTTACGGGCAAATATTACGCCATGGAGGAGTTCATAGACTATAAGGCCGACGTGGAGCGCCCGTTGCCTATGATATACCAGAGCGGCTACCTCACGATAAAGGACTACAACATGCGCCATAACACTTTCCTTCTCGACTTCCCCAACGACGAGGTAAAGAAGGGCTTTCTCACGATGATTGCCTCTTCGTATCTTCAGCCGCGCGAGCGTCTCAACGGCTGGATATTCGACGTGATTGACGCCATGGAGGCCGGCGAGGCAGACAGTCTGCGCACGCTGTTCACTTCCTTCCTGTCGAGCATTCCCTACACCATGCGCCGCAAGGACAATGAGGCGGAGCGCGAACGCTACTTCCAGTACACATTCTATCTCATCATGCGTCTTATCAGCGTCTACACCGTTTACACGGAGAAAGTGCAGAGCCAGGGGCGTGTTGACTGCGTGGTGGAGACTCCGCAGTATGTATATATCTTTGAGTTCAAGCTCGACGGCACGGCAGACGAGGCTCTCAGTCAGATTGAAGACAAGGGCTATGCGCGCGAATACGAATCAGACAGCCGCCGTGTGTTCAAGATCGGCGCCAGCTTCTCGTCGGAGACGGGGACTATATCCGACTGGAAAGTGCAGGATTGAGCTTTCGCCTTACAGCAGATATGGCCGTAAGTTACGGCGACATAATAATAAATTTTTGTTTTACATAGTTCACATTCCGGTTCGGGCTTCGTGTCCGGGCCGGATATTTTTTGTCCCTGACCAGCCATTTTACACCCGGCTGTGTTGCCGTTTTATATCGGGCTTATGGCAGTCTGCCCTACATTAAACGAGAATCCCGGCTGAATAATAAAGCCCTGTATGGGTTAAAAAAACTGCATGCCGGCTGTTTATGATTAGCCAATATTTTTGTAACTTTGCAGCCACCGAAAACCATTCGGATTCTTGAACACTAACAAAAACATATCTTATGGGAGGATTCTTCGGAACAATCTCGAAGTCGAATTGTGTTACAGACCTGTTCTACGGTACTGACTATAATTCGCATTTGGGAACAAAGCGTGGCGGACTTGCCACTTATAATGCGGAGGAGAAACAGTTTATGCGCTCAATCCACAACCTTGAGAGCACATACTTCCGCACTAAGTTTGAAGACGAGCTCGGCAAGTTTTCAGGTAACTCGGGCATAGGCATCATCAGCGACACTGACGCCCAGCCTATCATCATCAACTCACACTTAGGACGCTTTGCCATCGTAACCGTGGGCAAGGTGAACAACATCAGCGAACTTGAGCAGGACCTGCTGGCCAGGAATATGCATCTGGCGGAGCTGAGTTCGGGCAAGACCAACCAGACCGAGCTCATAGCGCTGCTGATAATCATGGGCAAGAACTTTGTTGAGGGCATCGAGAATGTGTTCAACAAGATAAAAGGCTCGTGCTCGCTGCTGCTCCTCACCGAGAACGGAATCATAGCGGCGCGCGACAAGTGGGGCCGCACGCCTATCGTGATAGGCCGCAAGGAAGGCGCGTTTGCAGCCACGAGCGAGTCGAGCAGCTTTCCTAACCTCGACTATGAAATCGACCGCTATCTTGGTCCGGGCGAGATTGTGCGCCTCAGGGCCGACGGCGTAGAGCAGATGCGCAAGGCCGAGAAGCAGATGCAGATATGCTCGTTCCTGTGGGTTTACTACGGATTCCCCACGTCATGCTACGAAGGCCGCAACGTTGAGGAGGTGCGCTTCGAGATGGGAAAGAAGATGGGACAGCAGGACAAGTCGGAGGTAGACTGCGCCTGCGGAATACCCGACTCGGGCGTGGGCATGGCTCTCGGATATGCCGAAGGCAAGAGTGTGCCCTACCACCGCGCCATATCTAAATATACGCCTACATGGCCGCGAAGCTTCACTCCAAGCCGTCAGGAGCTGCGCAACCTCGTGGCAAAGATGAAACTGATACCCAACCGCGCCATGCTCAAGGACAAGCGTCTGCTGTTCTGCGACGACTCTATCGTGCGCGGCACGCAGCTGCGCGACAACGTTAAGGTGCTGTTCGACTACGGCGTGCGCGAGGCTCACGTGCGCATAGCCTGTCCGCCGCTCATCTACGGCTGTCCGTTCATCGGCTTCACGTCGTCGAAGAGCGACCTCGAACTGATAACGCGCCGCATAATAAAGGAGCTTGAGGGCGACGAGAACAAGAATCTTGAGAAATATGCCACCACAGGCTCGCCCGAATATGAGCACATGGTGGAGATAATACGCGAGCGCCTGGGCCTCACTTCGCTCAAGTTTAACACGCTCGAAAACCTCGTCGACGCCATCGGTCTGCCCAAGTGCAAGCTCTGCACTCACTGCTTCGACGGCACCGGCTGCTTCTGACGTATTATATATAAGGCGGAGTCTGTAATTTCGGATTATAAAGGATGCATATATTCCCGTCATCCGTTCTGGCCGCTTTTCTGACTTTACCGGTGTCTTTTTGTCAAGTCCTGTCGGGCGTACAGTCAGCTATACTCTACCGGCGGCTTACAAAGATACACTTGCTAAGATGCAAAAAGCGCATCGGCCGAATTGACAGGATCCTGCCGTAAGCAATATTGAAGGTGAAGACCGGGCACTGATGCTTTGGCCGTTCACCTTCTTTTTTTATGCCGCAACAGCCGCAGTAACCTTTCATCCAGCCTGCATAACGGCATACGGCGTGCATACAAACAAGTCGATACGATATTATTAAAAACATTTCAACAGTTCATACCATGATCATCAGACAGACATTAGTAGTGCTGACAGCCCTTCTGTCGGCATCGGCATGCGCCCTGGCGCAGACATTCAGCGTAGGTAACCTTACTTACTCCGTAACCGACAAGACTGCCGGCGAGGTTGACGTCAGCTCGTGCGAGAGCTACGAGAGCGAGATAGACGTGCCCGCCACGGTAAGCCACGGCGGCATCAGCTATAAGGTAACAGGCATAGGCATAACGGCATTCAGCGTCAAGAGCAACCTCAGGCGCATAGGCCTGCCCGAGGGCATACGGCATATCGGAGAAGAGGCCTTTGCCTATTGCAGCCAGCTTACGTCGATGTCGCTGCCTGCCAGCGTGGAGAGCATAGGCAGCAAGGCGTTCAGCGGATGCCTTATGCTATCGCGCGTGAGCATGGGCAACGGCGTCAGGAGCATAGGCAGCGGCGCGTTCATGGACTGCAGGTCGCTTCTGTCGGCTGCCGTTCCGGCCGGTGTGCGCATCATAGAGGCAGCCACGTTCGGCGGATGCAGCTCGCTCAGGGAGGTTAGCCTGCCCGAAGGTCTTGCCATTATAGACGACCTTGCCTTCAGAGAGTGCGGCTCACTCAGCTCAATATCCCTGCCCGGCTCACTGACTTACATAGGCGACGAGGCCTTTGCCTCATGCGGCAGCCTTACCCGGATATCGCTTCCTGCCCGGCTCATGAGCATAGGCGACAAGGCGTTCAGCGGCTGCGTATCGCTCAGTTCGATAGTGTTGCCCGACAGTCTGATAAGCATTGGCGACGGAGCCTTTGAGAAGTGCCGCAGCATAAGCAGCATAACCATGCCATCAGGCACCACCAGCATAGGCTGCGAGGCGTTCAAATATTGTATGAATCTTGGCAACGTGGTCATAGGCGAAGGCGTTACGTCCATAGGCGACAGGGCGTTCAGGGTGTGCACGTCGCTGCGCCAGATAACGGTAGGGGCAACGGAGCCGCCCGCAGTGGGTGCCGATGCCTTCTTCGGCGTGTCGCGCCGTACAGCGGTGCTTGTGCCCTCAGCCTCGCTCGATGCCTACCGCCAGGCTGCCGTGTGGCGCGAGTTCAACATCCGGCCCATGTAGCCGTGTGGCTGCCCTGCCATGCTTCCTGTAGCAGGGCGACGGTTCATACGTGCCGTTGTGCTGGCATCCGCAATACCCTTGCTGCAAGTATCTGACTGACAGGCGTTTGCGCGTGCGATGCAAAAGACCGCAAATCAGCCTGCAAAAGGTATGCTTTTAGGCTGCAAAAGGCCACATATCGCAGGGCAAAAGGCATGCTTTTAGAAAATGGCCTCAGGCGGCAAGCCTATGACTTAATATAATAAGGCGGCCGGAGGCGTCAGCATGCCTGCATGGCTAAACCTTACACCGGCCTGATGACCGGTATAGATTTTACAGCAGATCACGCCCCGAAAAATCTTCACCGGCGTGCCAAAGCGGAGCGTGTGTAGAGGTGTGGAACGGCGTTTCCACACTTTTTTGTGGAAAAATTCCACACCTCTTCCACACTTTTCCACACATTCCACAATTCCCCAAAATATCATAACCGCCTGATAATCACTGATATAGCTGTTTCCGGCATAGTTTGGCACGGCTGTTGCAATATGAATAAGCGAGAACGTTGAAAATAAAATTATTAACAATAAAAAAAGAAAGCATTATGAAAAAGTTAGTTTTCGCTGCAGTAGCAGCTCTCGCATTGGTTTCAGTTAGCAACGTATTTGCAGGTCAGAACGAAAATAAAGTACAGAACACAGTAGTATCAGACACAACAGTAACAACTCCCGCTCCTGCAGACACAGTAGCTACAGCTGAATAAAAAGTTCGGTTAAGACAAGAATAATAGGTTAATTCATTTTTTCGGAGATAAGGCGTTTTATCTCAAAAGCGAGCCCCGGAAGCTGTAACAGCCAGCTGACGGGGTTTGCCTTGTTTATATGCCTCATGCCCGAAGGTGATACTAAAAAAGGCATAAAACTTACAAAAAGTGAACATTTTGCGGTTATTTTTGCCAAAATAATGCATCGTTGACATATTTTTACTTTATCTTTGCAAAAATGGGACATTGCTCCCGGCACGCCCGGTTGGCATGCAATACGACGCGCAGGCAGCGCTGAAGTCTGCGCTTGGACTAATACTTGAAACGGATGAAGACAGGCGTACAGTTTAAGATAGCGGCGGGATACACGCTTGCAATATTGGTGCTCGCCCTGGCGGTGTGGCTGGTCTACGGCAACACCAGGGCCTTCATGCAGATAGACAAGGCCGAGCGCGAGTTTATGGAGCGGCGCGACGTGGTTGACAGTCTTATCTACTGCTTTCTCGAAACCGACAACTGCGAGAGGTCATTGTGCCTCGGCAACACCGACGAGCTCGACAATTTCGACGCATCGCTCCGCAAGACCATGGCGCTGGCCGACTCTCTGAAGGCCATGGTCAGCGACAGTTCGCAATGCCTGAAGATCGACTCGCTGCGCAGCATGCTCCTGCTGAAGCGCGAAAACACGCTGATGATTGTAGACGAGATGGCCAGAAACAACCCAGACAAGTTCTTCCGCGAGAAGGTTATCAAGCTGCAGGAGGGGCAAGACTCGGTTGTGATACATCCTAAATCGGTAGAAGTGCAGGAGAACAAGGAGGTGGTCTACGACATCGTGAAGAGCAAGAAGGGCTTCTTTGCACGCCTTGCCGACGCCTTCCGCAAGCAGCACGCCGACACCATACAGGTGAGCAACCGCAGCCGCAAGGCCGTAACCGACTCTGCACGCCACAGCATCAACATAGCCGACACCGTGGCCGGAGTGCTCAAGGAGATTAAGCGCGAGGAGCTGAAGGCGCGCAGGGCACGCCAGGAGCAGCTCGACGAGAAGCGGCAGACGCAGCAGCTGGTGGGCGTGCAGCTGGCCCGGCGCATAGAGCAGCTGCTCGAAGACATACGCGACGAGGAGCACCGCGCGCTGCAGGCAGCTATAGACACCGACCTGTCGGGGCGCCGCAGCGTCATGCTCAAGATAATATCTCTTGCCCTGGTGGCCGTCATGTCGGCGGTGGTGCTGCTGCTCTACGTCAGGCGCGACATGCGCAAGGCACGCATCTACAGCGAGAACCTCGAGCGGGCAAAGGCCGAGACGGAGCGCATAATGGCGCAGCGCGAGCGTCTGCTGCTCACCATCACCCACGACATAAAGGCTCCGGCAGCCTCGATATCGGGCTTCATAGAGCTGCTCGGCGAATATGTCAGAGACGGAAAGGCGGCATCCTACCTGAGCAACATCAAGAATTCGGCCACACATCTGCTCCATCTGGTCAGCGCACTGCTCGACTATCACCGCCTTGAGAGCGGCAAGGTGGAGACGCGCAGCGTCAGTTTCAGTCCGCGACAGCTCGTCGACAGCTGTGCCGAAGGCATACGTCCGCAGGCCGAGGCCAAGGGTCTTGCCGTCGAAAGCGACACCTCCGGATGCGGCTCACGCCTGTGTCTGGGCGACGCCTTCCGCATAAAGCAGATACTCGACAACATTATAAGCAACGCCCTTAAATACACCGACCAGGGCAGCATAGCCATATCGGCGCGCATGCAGGGCAGCCGCCTGCAGGTGGATGTGGCCGACACGGGACGCGGAATGACGCCCGAGGAGGCGCGCCGCATATTCAACGCCTTCACGCGTCTGCCCGGAGCGCAGGGCACCGAGGGCGTGGGCCTGGGCCTGTCGATAGCCCGCGAGCTGGCCACTCTGCTCGGAGGGCGCATCACGCTCGAGTCGGCCAAGGGCAAGGGCACAACGTTTCATGTATCGCTTCCGCTTGAGTTCAACGGCAACGGCATGCAGGGCGACGAGACTGCGGCAGCCGAAAGCAGGCCGGCAGGCGCCGGCAGAAAGCCCGGACACAGGCCCGAGGGCATGACGGCCGACAGGATCAGTATACTGATTGTTGACGACGACCGCCTGCAACTGCAGCTTCTGCGCGAGATGCTCACGGGCATTTCGGGCGGCAGATGGCACATAACGGCATGCAGCCATGCCGACGAGGCACTGAGGCAGCTTGCCGACCTGCGTCCGCACGTGTTCTTCATAGACATAGAGATGCCCGAGATGAGCGGCACGGAGATGGCCGCCCGCATAGCCGGACGCTACGACACGCTGCTCATAGCCATGACGGCTCACGAGCCGAGCATAGAACCAAGACTGCTGGAGGCTGGCTTCGACGCGTGCCTTTTCAAGCCGTTCAACACCGACCGCCTGTGTGCCACGCTCCAGGCTGCCACAGGCATTGAGCTTGATGGCGGCAAGACGGTTGCCGGGAAGGCTGATGCTGACTGCTGCGGGGGCACCGATGAAGACGGCAACGGCGATGAATGCCGCACAGACAATGCGCCTGACGCCACGGGAGACGATGGCGGCAGCAGGACCGGAGGGCACGACTTCGGGGCCGTAACCGAGTTTGCCGCAGGCGACAACGAGGCGTGCCGCGAGATTCTTTCGAGCTTCATGACCGAGATAGACGGCCACATGGCCACGCTCGACAAGGCCAAGGCAGGGCCCGACCGCGCCGCCATAAGCCGCGTGGCACACAAGGCGCTGCCCATGATGACCATGATAGGGGCGCGCTCTGTCGACGAGTTGAAGGCCCTGTCGCCCGAACACATAGGCAGCGTGGCCGACGCCGACATGACGGAAATGTGCGAAAGGATAGCCGGCGAGATGCGCCAGATAAGGCGTGAGCTCGACGAAGAGATAAAGGCTCTTGGCTAACCGCCGGCCGAGGCGTGTGCAACGGCTGTTATTGCGCACGCCGACAGAACATACTACGGCACGCAGGCTCCGCGCCTGATGTGCGTGCCATCCTCTTTATTGCTGCTATTAAGACAAGCCTTATATTAATGAACCCTAACCTGTTATTACCATGAAAGGAATACGACTGATTTTATTTTTGGCCGCAATGATGGCTGTTGTGCCTATGGCGGCTGCCGACAAGCTCAGTGAACTGAGGCAGAAGGCCGACGCGCTGCATGGCGGCGGAAAGAACGACTCGGCACTTATAGTGGCGCGCGAGGCTCTCGACATGGCCACAAAGAGCCGCAACACCACGGCAATAGTGGGCATTAACTCGTCGATGGGCGTGTATCTGCGCACCATGGGCAAGACCGACGAGGCACTCAGACACTATAACGAGGCCATGAAGCTCTGCACCACTGCCGAATTTAAGACCAAGGCCGACGAGGACGCACGCCAGGAGGCGGCTGCCCTTTACCTCAACCTCGCCACGCTGCACATAGACATGCAGCACAAGAAGGAGGCCATGTATTACGCCGGACTGTCGGTAGACTGGACGCAGAAGTGTGCCGACAAGGCCTTCAAGGCGCAGATGCTGTCGCAGAACGGACTGATGTTCCTCATGGCGGGCGACAACAACAAGGCTGCCGACATGCTGACACGGAGCTACGGCTACGCCATGGAGCTGGGACAGACCGACGCTGCCATGAGCGCGGCGGCATATATGGTGGCCACGGCCGACAGACTGGGCGACAGGCGCGGGGCAGACATGTGGCGCGGACGGTGCCGCACGCTGGAGCCCAAGGTGGAATCTACGATGACACTCGTGGCCTATTATCAGATATTGTGCAGCATTGAACTTAATCACGAAAACTGGCGCGGGGCGCTGCCGCTGTTCAAGAAGATTCTGACAATCAAGGGCATAGAGCAGATGCCCTTCGTGGTGTACGACTGCTACAACAACATGCACGAGGCCTACGCACGCCTGGGACAGTGGGAGCAGGCCTACGGAGCCATGACCAAGGCCGTGGCCCTGAAGGACAGCTTGTTTGAGAGCCAGAAGGCCGAGAGCATGCGCGAGCTTACCGTGAAATATCAGGCCAAGGAGAAGGAACTCGAGCTGGCGCAGAAGAAGGCCGAGCTGGCCGAGACACGCATGTATGTCAGCACGGGACTGCTCGTTGTGGCGGTGCTGGCTGCCCTGGCCGTGGTCTACATCATGAGGCAGAGGCGCAGGGCGCGCATGCAGGCAGAGGAGTTTCGCAGGCTGCAGGCCGACACCGACCGCAGGCTCATGCAGAAGTATGTGGACGGACTGGAGAACGAGCGCGAAAGGCTGGCGCGCGAGCTTCACGACGGCGTGTGCAACAGCCTGTACACCGTGCAGCTGAAGATTGCCGCAGGCAACGGCGACGCCGCAGGACAGGCCGCCATGCTCGACGACTGCCGCGAGCAGGTGAGACGCATATCACACGAGATGATGCCGCCGGAGTTCAGCTATGCCGACATAAGCATGGTGCTCGACGACTATCTGTGTCAGGCGGCAGGCGCAGGGCAGTGTGAGATAACGTATGAGGCCCTGCCCGAGGATGCCGACTGGAGCCGGGTGGCCGACGCTACGGCGCTCGAGATATATCGCATAGCGCAGGAGGCCGTGGCCAACGCCATGAAGCACTCGGGCGCAACGCGCATAGACGTGGGCATGAGGCTTGAAGGCAACAGCCTCAGTCTGACCGTGAGCGACAACGGACAGCCACAGCAGCACGCATCGGCAGGCATCGGACGGCGCACCATGAGGCAGCGAGCGGCGGCCATCAACGGACAGATAACCACGGAGAGCGAGGGCGGCACCACCACCGTCAGACTAACCATAAGCAGTCTGCCTGAAAAGAATACAAGGCCGTAAGACATAAAATTTCTTAAAAAACCACGGATTTCCGTTATTGCAAATATGAATGTATGGTATAATTTTGCCCCGATGAACGAGGCACAAAAATATTTGCTGCAGGACCTGTCGGTTGCAATAGTCGACGACCACGCGCTGATTCTTGAGGGATTCAAGAGTCTGATGCAGGGCTGCAACGCCAAAAACGTCGAGACGTTTGGCTGTGCGGCCGACCTGATTGACGCCATGGGCCGCCACAGCTTCGACATATACATAATAGACATAGGCCTGCCCGACATCGACGGCTTTGAGCTTATCGACAAGATACGCTCGCGCCACGCCGGGGCAAGGATAATAGTCAACACCATACATGAGGAGATATGGCTGCTAAGGCGCATGCTCGACAAGGACGTCAACGCCATACTGTTCAAGTCGACCGACTTCATGCAGATGGTCAGCGCCATAGCGGCCGTGATGTGCGGCGAGCAGTATTTCTGCCCGGGAGTGAAGCGCAAGATATCGAGATACACGCAGCGCATAGAGCATCCGTCGGAGAGAGAGACCGACATACTGAGGGCGATAGCCGGAGGATACACCTCGAAGGAGATAGCCAACATGCTCTTCATATCTGAAAACACGGTTGAAGCCCACCGCAAGCGGCTCTTCGTGAAGCTGGGCGCGCGCAACATTGCCGACCTGATAGTGAAGGCCATCGACCGCGGATACATCAACGCCTCGGAGATAGTGAAGGGCAACAAGAACGACAAGAACACCTGATGCCGGCACCGCTGTTGGCAGCCGACGTAATGTTTTGATATCCAGTATGTTATGAAACACGGCTTTTTGCACTGCAAAAGGCCGTGTTTTGCGTTGTAAAAGGCCACCTTTCAGCCCCTGAAAGGGCACATATTGGGCGGCACGACCGTGCCCGGTAATATATCTTTACATTTCAGCGGCATCTTCCAGCGGCATGTACTGGGCTGTCTGCAGCTGCCCCTATACGCAGGCACGGGCACGCGGCATTGCGCCTTCATGGTTATCTCATTTTTCGCCCTACGCCATCAGGCGGCTTAGGCCTATGTCAAGATTTTTGCCCGTGGCGCAAAAATGAGGGTGCGGCGGCTTTGCGTTTTAATGCAGTTGCATTAACTTTGCATGCGTTTTTCAGGATAAATAATCAAAGCTAAGCAAATGAAGAAAAGTCTGGTGGCTCTGGCCTTCGGCACACTTGCCTTGGGCATAGCCGAGTTTGTCATGATGGGCATCCTGCCCGATGTGTCGCGTTATTTCGATGTCAGCATCCCCACTGCCGGCCACTGCATATCGGCCTACGCCCTGGGCGTGTGCTGCGGCGCCCCTCTGCTGGTGGCGTTCCACAAGTATCCGCTAAAGCGCCTGCTGCTGTTTCTTGCCGGCCTCATCCTCTTCGGGGCTGCGCTCTCGGCCATGGCGCAGAGTTTCGTCATGCTTGTCGTGGCCCGTTTCATCTCAGGTCTGCCCCACGGCGCCTATTTCGGCGTGGCGTCCATCGTGGCTGTAAAGCTGGCCGACGAGGCGCACAAGACGAGTGCCGTGTCGATAATGGTGGCGGGCATGACCGTGGCCAACCTCTTCGGCGTGCCTCTTGCCACGGCTCTCAGCTCGCACATATCGTGGCGCTTCCCGTTCATGCTGCTCATCTTCATCAGCATCATCGTGATATATTACGTGTGGAAGTGGATTCCGGCGTCGGTGGGTGCCCTGCCCGACGAGGGCTTCCGTCATCAGTTTGCCTTCCTTCGCCACGGCGCGCCATGGCTAATCCTTGCCGCCACGATGCTGGGCAACGGCGGCATATTCTGCTGGTACAGCTACGTCAGTCCGCTGCTCACGTCGGTGGGAGGTTTCCCCTATGAGGCTCTGTCGGCACTGATGATAGCCGCTGGCTTCGGCATGGTGGCGGGCAACCTTATCAGCGGCCGCCTGTGCGACCGTCATCGCCCGGGACATGTGGCCGCCGTCACGCAGACCATAACCATAGCCACTCTGCTGCTGATATTCCTTTTGGCCGGCTACGGCTGGATATCGGCCGCGCTGATGGTGGTGTGCACGGGCTGCCTGTTTGCCCTGAGCAGTCCGCAGCAGTTTCTTATACTTAAGCATGCGCCGGGCGGCGAGCTGCTTGGCGGCGCTGCCATACAGGTGGCGTTCAATCTGGGCAACGCCATAGGGGCCTTCTGCGGCGGCCTGCCCATGGAGCACGGGGCCACTCCGCGCTGGTCGGCGCTCGTGGGCGTGCCCTTCGTCGTCATGGGACTCGTGGCTTTTATCTGTTTCTGCCGCAAATATGAGCGCCGAAGCGCTGCCGTTGACTGAAAATTGTTAACTTTGCATCTGTGAACAACATTCAGTCATCATCCGTTCAGGCCCTGCGCCAGCAACGCCTGCTGTTGGAGATAGAGTACAACAGTGAGAAGGAGGCCTTTCGCCGTCAGACCGAGACAACGGGACTGGCGCGCAAGGTGAAGCGTGGCGACGCGTGGCATCCGCTGCGCTTCGTGCGCAGCTACTACAATTCGCTCAACCAGCTTTCTGTTGAGGTTGTGCGCACTGCCGACACCGACATTGAGCACAACTTCGAGTTCGGACGCCCCGTGTGCTTCTTCCGCATGAGCGAGGGGGCAGAAGGCAAGTCGATAAGATACTTTAATTTCACCGGCACGGTGAGCTATGCCGACGGCGACCGCCTTGTGGTCACCGTACCCGACAACGCACCCGTGGCAGAGTTGCAGGCCACCGAAGGACTGGGCGTGCAGCTGTTCTTCGACGAGACGAGCTACCGGCTTATGTTCGAGGCTCTAGACCGTGTGATAGGCGCACGCGACAACCGCCTTGCCTATCTGCGCGACCTGTTCTATTCGGGCGTACCGGCTGCCGAACTGAGCTTTGCCCCGATAAGCTTTCCGTGGCTCAACAGGGCGCAGCAGGAGGCTGTCAACAAGGTGCTGCGCGCCAAGGACGTGGCCATTGTGCACGGACCTCCGGGCACGGGAAAGACCACCACTCTCGTTGAAGCCATATACGAGACGCTGCGGCGCGAGAGCCAGGTGCTGGTGTGCGCACAGAGCAACATGGCGGTAGACTGGATTAGCGAGCGGCTCGTAGACCGCGGAATAAGCGTGCTGCGCATAGGCAATCCGACAAAGGTGAACGACAAGATGCTGTCGTTTACCTACGAACGGCGCTTCGAGGCTCACCCAGACTATCCGCAGCTGTGGAGCATACGCCAGGCCATACGCAAGCTGCGGCAGGAGCGCAAGCGCCGCGACAACGGCTGGCACCAGAAGATGGACCGCCTGAAGAGCCGTGCCGTGGAACTCGAACTGAGGATAAACTCGCAGCTCTTCGGCGAGGCCAAGGTCATCGCCTCAACGCTTACGGGCAGCGCGAGCCACTTGTTGTCAGGGCAGAAGTTCGGCACGCTGTTCATCGACGAGGCGGCACAGGCGCTCGAGGCTGCATGCTGGATAGCCATACGCAGGGCATCGCGCGTGGTGCTGGCGGGTGACCACTGTCAGCTTCCGCCCACGGTGAAGAGCATTGCGGCGCTGAAGGGCGGACTGGGCACCACGCTCATGGAGCGCATCGTGGCGCGCAAGCCGTTGGTGGTTACGCTGCTGACGGTGCAATACCGCATGAACGAACAGATAATGCGCTTCTCGAGCAACTGGTTCTACGACGGACGCGTGGAGTCGGCGCCCGAGGTTAAGTACCGCGGCATACTCGACTACGACAATCCCATAACATGGATAGACACGTCGGAGAGCGGCGCTAAGGAGGAGTTTGTGGGCGAGAGCTTCGGCAGGATAAACAAGACTGAGGCCGAACTGACGCTCGATGCCCTTAAAAACTACTTCACCAAGATTGGCCACCAGCGCATAGCCGACGAGCATATCGACGTAGGCGTAATATCGCCCTACCGCGCCCAGGTGCAGCTGCTGCGCCGCATGGTGCGCAAGGCGGAGTTCTTCAAGCCCTACCGCGGCTGCATAACGGTGAACACCGTTGACGGATTTCAGGGGCAGGAGCGCGACATCATCGTAATATCGCTCGTGCGCTCGAACGACGACGGGCAGATAGGCTTCCTGTCAGACCTGCGCCGCATGAACGTGGCAATAACCCGCGCACGCATGAAACTGATAATTGTTGGCAGCGTGCAGACCATGACTCGCCACGCCTTCTACAAGGAGCTGTACGGCTACGTGCAGGAGTCTGCCGGCATTTAGGCAGCATAAAGACATCAGAAAAAGCAGACATCGAAACATAACAAACAAAGGAAGACATGCTTCAGAGAGACTACATTTCGCGACTTATACGTGAGTTTATGGCGGCGCTTCAGCGCTATCTCGAGAAGAACGAGGCGGGAGCCCGCCGCAAGACAGCCGAAGACCTGTTCCGCCAGTACTTCGGCTCGTATGAGTTTTATCACACGGCAACGCATGACGAGATAATGTCATCGTTCGAAAAGTATCCCGAGGAGGAGCGCATAAGCCGCATGGAGATGCTTGCCGAGCTGTATTATGCCGAGGCCGACGACCGCCCCGAGCCGTTCAGGACGCAGCAGCTCGACATGGCCCTCAGCCTGTTCAGGTTTATCGACGCCCACAGCCGCACCTTCTCCATCGACCGACAGAACAAGATAGGCGCGATAACAAAGATGATATACAGCGGCGGAAAATAAAAAAGGCACGCTTACTTGCGTGCCGAAAGTGTTACAGTTACGTTGCCCTTGCCGAGCAGTTCTTTAAGCTCTGCCTTACTTATGCCGTCTATCTTGCCCAGACGCGTGAAGTTCCACGTGTTGGTGTCGTAGTAGATAACGAAATTGTTGCCCTGATACAGTATCAGGTCGCCAGCCTCCGTGGTTATGTTCTCGTTGTTCTGCGGCAGCGTGTGGCCCAGGCTGCCCACCTTCTCAAAGTTGCCGTAGTCGCTCATGTCTATCACGATGTCGCCCTCTTTCAGCAGGTCTGTCAGCGCTCTTGCCGAGCTGTTGTCTGCCATTGTGGCCGTGAGGGTGCGGCCGTTCACCTTTATGTTCATCTTGCTGTAATTTATGTTGTTGTCTTCATCTGTTGCGGTTTCCATCGACTTGATCCATTGTTCCACCTCACTGCGCTGAGTGCCTGCGCCAAACCTGCGGCCTGCGGTCCATGTGGCTCCGGGCGCGAGCGCCTGCAGCAGGGTTGCGCTTGAGCCTATGCCGCTAGAGCCTGACGTGCAGAAGGGTATGACGGTCTTGCCGCTGAGGTTGCAGCTCTCAACGAAGGTGTAGACAACGCGCGGCGCCTGCCCCCACCATATGGGGTAGCCAAGGTATATCGTGCGGCACTTGCTCAGGTCGGGCACGCTGCCCTTGATCTCCGGGCGCGCGTCGGGGTCGTTCTGCTCGAGCGACGAGCGCGACTGCGGATTGCTGTAGTCGAGGTCTGCCGCGGTGTAAGGCTCTGCCGCCTCAATGCGCCATGTGCCTGCGCCGGTTATGCCGGCTATGTGGCGCGCCACGCCTTCGGTGGTGCCGGTCTGCGAGAAATACACCACCATTACATTGTCCGCCTGTCCGCCAGGCGTTGCCGGTGTGGTGCCGGCGGCGTCGCTGCCGTTGTCCTTGGCGCACGAGATATGCGATACGGCAAGGCAACACGCAACGACATAATAAAGAAACTTTTTCATACTTACATAGTTTTTTGGTTCAACAACTGCTCTTGCTGTCTCTTCAGGCTTATGTCCCTGCATGGCGTAACTCGATTAAGAGCGCTGCGGAGCATGCCTTCTTCTGACGCTACAAAATTATTATATTCCTGCATGCGGCATGGTATATTATTTACAGATAAATGTACCCAAAAAACGGAAAACGCCGTCTTCACTGTCTTTTGCCGTGTTCTGCCCCCATGTCACCCTGCCACGGCGGCACTGAAAGGGCGTATCTGGCAATGCGGAAGACTGACATTTGGGGAACATCATGTGAACATCAGAAACAAGACTCTTAGCATGAAAAAGCGGCAACGGAGACGGCCGGCAATGCTGCCAAGCGGCACCGACACACGACGGCGGCAGGCATCACCGCGCAAAAGGCGGCAAACGGCGATGCGAAAGCTATCCTTTCGGGCGCCAATATGCCACATATTGCAGCGCAAAAGGACAGCTTTTGCAAAACGGTCAAACTGCCGTGGAAAAACAGCTGAAATAAATGCGCCCGCCTGCGGCATAAATCTCCGCAGGCGGGCGCACTGTCATCGTGATGCAGCCTGATGCTTTAACCGCCATAAGGCGCTATAATTCGGTCTGCATTTTGCTTTACATTGAGCTGTATTTCGTCTTGTTATCAGCATGAACGGCAGGCTATGTCAAGAAGGAACGGACGAAAGAAGGGGAACAGAAAACTGAAAGACGGCTGAACACAGGAATACACATAAAGGATAAAGCCGTATGGGGCATAATTGCCTACATGGGTTTATGTCCGCCATTAGTCAGTGTCTCTTCTTCCTGCCGCGCGCCATCTCGGCCCTGATGCGGCTGAGCGACTGGGGCGTTATGAACAGATACGAGGCGATGTATTTCAGCGGCACGTGCTGCAGCAGTTCGGCCTTCTCGTCCAGCAGAGTCTCATATCGCTCGCGTGCCCTCGGCGCACCGCTGCTGAGCAGCCACCGCTCTATCTCGAAAATCTCTTTCTCATAGAGCCTGCGGCCTATGCGCGCAGCCTCAACCGACGACATGAAGAAGTCTTCGGCGTCGCTGCGGCTTATGCCATAGACAACGCCGTCGCTCATGGCCTCGAGCGCTATCATCGACGGCATGTTGCCCACAAAGCACCACGACGAGAAGAGCAGGTCGCCCTTTGACGCAAACCACAGGGTTATGTCGTTGCCGTCGGAATTGACATACGACGCGCGCCATATCCCGTCCACTATAATATATATGTCTGTGTTGCGCCCTCCCCTGCGCACAAGCGTGTCGCCCTTCAGTATCTCCATGCGTGTCATGTGCGCCTTGAGAGCCTCAACGTCGCTCATGCTGAGTCCGCTGCGCCGGCACAGACACTCCTCAAAAGTTTCCATAATCACACGTATTAAAATCGTTCGGCATGCCTTTTGCCCGAATATCCCACAGCCAACGGCCTGCACCGGGCATTCAGCCGTCGTGCGTGCAGCCGCCCGTTACGCCGGCACCGCTGTCTGACAGCACGTCAGCACACCTGCACCTGTATTCAGCACGGACAAGTCGGCACGGACAGCGACAGGCCGCGGCAGCCGCCGCCATAAGGCCATAGGCAGCCGCAAAGGTAGCAAATCATTTCCGATTTCTCAAATACATCACAAAGATTAATACGCACGTAAGCAGCTCTGCCACGGGCACGGCGAGCCATATGCCGCTCACCCCGCACAGCTTGGGCATCAGCCAGAAGCACAGCAGCATGAGCACATAGCCGCGCATGGCCGTGATGAACATGGCGGCAGCGTCGCGCTCAACGCTCTGACAATAGCCTATGGCCACGATGTTGACGGCAAACGGCACGAAGCCCAGCGCAAACAGGGGCATGCCGCCCACGGCTATCGTGTTGGCAGGAAAGCCTGCCGGAATGAACAGCGACACTATGTCCGGCGCGAAGAAATACATTATCAGCAGAAACATCACGCCGCTGCCAAGGGCCGTAAACAGAGCCATGCGCAAGGCAGAGCTTACCCTCCGGGTGAGCCGCGCGCCGTAGTTGTAGCTCAGTATGGGCTGAGCCGACTGCGCTATGGCGTTATACACCATGAAGATTATCGGGAACACATAGCACGCTATGCTGTAGGCCGCCACGCCGTCCTCGCCGAGATAGGCTATGAACACATAGTTGCCGGCAAACATCATTGTGGCGATGGCCGCCTCGCAGAGCAGCGACGGGAAGCCCAGACGGCACATATAGCCCACGTTGCGGCGCGTCATTCGCAGGCTGCGCAGATGGGTCTTAACGCGGCATAGCTTTATGGTGCGCCCCATCATCAGCATATACCACAGCACCATGCCGGCACCGGCTATATAGCCAAGACTGGTGGCCACGGCCGCGCCTATCACGCCCCAGTGGAACACAAAGATAAAAAGATAGTCGAGAACGATGTTGAGCAGCGCCGGCACCACGTTGCACATCATGGCGTAGCGCGGCGAGGCGTCGAGCCTTATGTAGAACATTCCGGCGCTGAGCATGGCGCTGAACACAAAGAAGGGCACGGCGCCGTAGATATACTCGACGGCAGGCACGAGCAGACGCTCAGAGCTGCCAAGCAGGCATGCCACGCCGGGCGCACGCCACACGATGAGCGCACTGAACGCCGCCACCAGCATGCTGAGGGCTATCACGGCCTGAGTGACGTTTATGCGCGCCGTCTTCGGCTTGCCGTGTGACAGATGGATAGACGCCACCACCGACGCGCCCACGCCGAACATAAGTCCGATGCCGGTATTTATAAGAAACAGCGGCGCAACGATATTCACCGCCGCCAGAGCATCGCTGCCAAGGCCGCGGCCAACGAATATGCCGTCGGTAATAACGAAAAGGGCCGACGACACCATGCCGAGCAACGTGGGCATGAGCAGCTTGCTGAAAAGGCTTGACACCTTTGTTGTTCCGAAATCTATACTGTCCTTCATCATACTTTACGGTTATTTGTTGTTTATATCGGGGCGCAAAAGTAAGTGTTCCTTAATTCCGCAACACTTTGATTTAACTTTATTTATAAGTTCCTGAGCAACAAA